>Ga0302321_100000034_pt1 | contig 124552 bp, 100 predicted proteins | sample Fen_T0_1_FD_202505 | JGI IMG/M metagenome (GOLD analysis project Ga0302321, IMG submission 202505) | Peat permafrost microbial communities from Stordalen Mire near Abisko, Sweden - Fen_T0_1 | ecosystem: Environmental > Terrestrial > Soil > Wetlands > Permafrost | place: Sweden: Abisko...
TTGTGCAGTGAGGGGCCATGAGCGACGAAACGCCTCCCCGCGATTTGAAGCAAGAGGTGCTGGGGTCCCCTCAGATCGAGGGCGAGGCGTTGAGGGAGCGCGATCGCGCCGATAGTATCGCACCAATGAGTTCGCCCATCGTCGCCATTGGTGACGATGATCTTGCTCGCGCGGAGCGTGTTGCGGTCACCGGCTCGGAGCCACCTGCACCGAGTGTGAGGCGCCTGGTGCCGCCACCCAAGCCAAAGGGCTACGATTCACGCCCACCTGATGCCGATTCAAATACGCCATACTTTCCGGCGCCAGTACCACTAGTGCCTCCGCCGTCTGCGATACCGCCGGCAAGAGCACCAGGGCAAGCTCCATCGATGGATGCGTTGCGAACCTCGAATGTGCCTCGAGTCACTGCACCATCTGAACCCAAGCTGCCCTTGGCTCAAGCGACGAGTTCGGTGCCGCCTGCCAGAAGCCCATCGCCAAAGCCACCGCCAATCCTGCGCAGTTCGTCGTCATTGCCCAGTCCTGGCTCGCCTGGCGCGGGCCGTGGCGGGTCCTTGCCACCGCCAACCCTTCCTTCCGGGACTTCAACGTCGCGCTACCCCTGGATGTCGTCTGCTACGGCGGAGCTGGCCCAATCGAACGGCATGACAGTCAACGGCGCACCAGCTGACGGCAACGAAAATGACGGTGGGGCGACACCTTTCGGGCAAGACCCGGCAGGGCAAGCGCCGACACCGGACCCGGTTGAGCGATCGCTGCCACCGGTACAACGCATTTCCGTGAACCCGCCGAGCGATCCTGGCGCTCGGGCTGCGGTATTGCCACGGGCCACCCGCGATTACCCGGTGCGGCGCTCGAGTACGCCGCCACCAAAGCCTCGCATCGTACCGCCGAAGCCACAGAAAGAGACTCCGACCGTCACGATTCAGGCGATGAGGATTATCGCCATTGGCACTGCCGAGGCTGGCAAGCAACCGTTGATGCTTGGACCCGATCTCGAGGGCAGTAGCCCTGGAACGAGCAGTCCCGAAGCTAGCCGGCCGGAGGCTGCTTCGCGTCCGGAGGCGAGTACTCCTGATGCCGACTACGCGGGCGACCTACTTGCAGGCATGCCAGAGCTCGCAACCGCGGCGCTTGGCGACCTGCCCGAAGCGCTAGGTGTTGTTCCGCCAGTGGCCGCGGACGTAGCTGTTCAGGCCGCCGGCAACGGCGTCGTCGCGTCTGCGCCGGTTCCAGACGAAGCGCCTCAAGAGTTCGAGTCACCCGAACTGTTCGGGCTCGAACTCTTTCCCCTGCAATCCGAAGAATCAGCCACCCTCAAAGAGTCTCCACCGAGTGAGGTCGAGTCTGCACCGAGCTCCGAGCGCTCTCCGGACTCTGTCGAGTTTCTCGATGCGGAACAGCCGTCGGCGCGCAAGCGGCCACCACCACCGAAGCGCAGCTCGCTGCCCTCTGTGCCAAACGAGCACAAGCTCCACGCACCAGCCGAACCCACCCGCGCAATGTCCAATAGCGTCCCGCCGCTGCAGTTGGCGGTCAATGCGGTTGTTGAAGTGTCGCCGCGCCAACCGCCTCCGGTGCCCTCGCGCGTGCCGCGTGAAGCGACTCCACGCCCCGCTGTTCCCGAGCGTTCGACAGACCGCAGTAAGCCGGAGGGGGCACCAAGCTCGGCTGATAGCTCGAGCGTAGATCCAACCGACAGACCAAGAACGAAGGTACGTCGGCCTTGGTGGGAGGAACTCTTCGGCGAGGATTTCTCGCGCGCGACGACACGCTTGAGTGACGCGCAAATTGAACAGGAAGTTAGCTTCATCGAGGATTCGCTCGGTGTTGCGCCGGGAGGTGCCGTACTCGATCTGGGTTGCGGTGCCGGCTACCATGCGGTCGAGCTTGCGAGTCGTGGCTACGGCATCGTGGGCTACGATCTGTCGTTGCATCAGCTGGCGCTCGCGCAAGAGGTCGCGCACGAGCGCGATCAAAAACTCAACTTCTTGCAGGGCGACATGCGTGAGATGGCCTTCGAAGAGGTCTTCGATGGCATGTTCTGTTGGAACACGACCTTCGGTTACTTCGAAGAGGAGAAGAACATCCAAGTTGCCCAGCGCATGTTCGCGGCGCTAAAGCCCGGCGGCACGTTGCTTTTGGATCTCGCCAATCGCGATTTCGTCGCTTTGGATCAGCCGTCGAGCGTTTGGTACGAGGGCGATTCAGCGGTGTGTATGGACGACATGTGCATCGACTTTTTCACCAGTCGATTGCGCGTCAAGCGCAGCCTCATTCTCGATGACGGACGCACGCGCGAGTGCCATTATTCGATTCGCCTCTATTCGTTGCACGAACTTGGACGAATGCTGCACGACATCGGTTTCCGGGTCACCGAGGCCAGCGGTCATCCGGCAACTCCCGGCGTGTTTCTCGGACAGAGTTCCCCGCGTATCATCATCTTGGCGCAGAAGCCATAGGCGGTAAGGGTGTGGTGAGCTATTCAGTGCAGCGCACGTAGGCGCCGCCGTCCCGTTCGGTGCAGCGACATTGCTCGCTCAGTGCGCGTTGTACGCACTCGCAACTAACAGCAGCCGAGCAAGTCGGAACCCATTGGCAGTTTGGCTTCGACGTTGACTCATCGCAGAAGAACCCCTTGGGGCATTCGGCATCGCCGCAACGGACGCAGGTGCCGTCGCCGCAGATGGGGCCGCGATTGTTCGCTTCCTTGGGCTTTGCGTCGACAAGCTTGTCGTTGCGATCGACGCGAGACTTGGCTGGCTGCTTGGGCTCTGCGCCACAACTTAGCAGCAGTCCGCCCAGAGCCACCCATTGCAACCACTTCGACTTTGAACCAAGGGCCATGTTCAGGCCCGGAGCTTATCAACCGAGCCTTGGTATGCACGCGAATCCGTACGGGCCGCGCGATTCGGTGAAATATAGGCGAAATATGGAAGGTACCCCGCGGAAGACTAGTCCACCGAACGCAGCAAGCCCGATAGACCGTGGCTCGCCACGGTCTGCATGACGAAATCCTGAACCTTGGCGCGTTCGATGTCACGGCAGAGTTCCAACGCGTCGCGTACGAGTGCACGAATTGCAGCACGAGGCTCGACCTTGATGTCGCTGATGCTACTTCGGTCGCTGAGGACGAAGATGTTCGCGTAGGACCCGTCCGCGCTATACAAGCGCAGCAGTGCATTGACGTCCGCTGCGGCGAGCCACTGGGAGAGTCCATGCAGTAGGTCGTTGCCGAGTGCTACATAACTAGCCTTCTCCACGGTTTCCTGCATCAGATCGATGCCTACGACGCGCTGCGCCATCTGCTCCAGAACACCGGGGATGTGAGACTCGCCGATGAATGTGCCGTGCTGGGGCGCGATCAGTAACGGTCGAGGGTCGAGTTTTTTACGCTCGTTACGGCCAGTCGCAAGTCGTGGCTACTAGGCATGTACATCTGGCCGCGCGAAGTACGCCTTGTCAGCACCAATGACCGGCAATCAGTCGTATCTGGGATAAAATGACATCCTTTTACTGCTGCACCGAGGACGCACTGCACCTCGACGCATGAGAGATCTGCAGGAGCGTTACTGTTCCACTGACCTCGTTCGACACTACGAGCAGCGGTCGCCGGGTCGGGCTATCTTCCGCCCGAATCACGAAGAGCCCTTCGGGACCTAGGTCCCCGGCTGCATCGGGTGTTGCTGCCGCAAAATCACGCGGATTGGCATAGGTGACGAATTCGGGCGCGCGCGGATCGGTCAGATCGTAAACCATCACACCGCCAATACGCTCAAGCCCCAGAAACAGGTACTGTCGACCAAATAGTCGTTGCACAACCAAACCTTCGGGTTCAGGTCCCTTCTTCGGACTCCGCTTGTCGGTCGTGCCGTTTGTCTTGTTGTCCGAATTGAAAGAGGCGGGCAGTGCTTCGGCCGTAATCTGCTCGAGCTGATCGCCGCTGTCGAACACCTGCTCGCCTTCGCTGGTCCACACCGAAAATGAGCGCGCGCCGAAGGTCATCGGACGATCGATGTCGCCGTCCCCATCCAGATCGACGCCGCCGTACTTGCTGACGCTGAGCTTGCCGAACTTTGTTTTCGCCAGCGTGGCAATCGCCGGATCCAGGTTGGTCAGGCTTGAAAGCGCAACCTCTTCGATGACATTTCCCCACTCGCGCGCGTCACCTTCGTTAGCGGTCACGAGGTACGTCGTTCCCTGTACCATCACGCTGTCGATCGCATCGGGTTCGTACATGCCGAACAGCGGCCAGGTTCCGATGTTTGTCGAGCCATCGTTGATGGCGTCAAGGCCATTGCCTGAAAGGCTATGATCCTTGAAGCCCAAACCAGTAATCCGCGTGAAGCGTTTGGTTCGCAAGTCGAGCTCCGCAATCGCGTTGTTCTCTTGTAGAGTCACCCAGGCAGTTCTGGCACTCGGATCGATCGCCAGGTACTCTGGTTCGAGGTCCTGAGTGACGTTCGGATTCGGCCCATAGAGACGAATACTTTCAGTGTTGAAGAGTGGGATCTGCTTGTCGAAGCCCACAGTAGTTACCTCATTCTGTGTCAGCTTGGCGAAGCCATGTCGTAGGTCGACGATGCTGACCGATCCGGGTGGATCGACCGAGTAGTCTGCATTGGGCTCGCCCTCATTCGCAGAAAGGAGCAACCTACCATTCGGTGAAAACGCGATCATATCTGGTGAGGCTCCGACGTGGACCGCGGCGAGGCGCGACAGAGTTTTCGCGTCGTAGAACTCCACCCAGCCTGGGTCGGTTTTCGTGGCAGCCGTCGAGGAGACCGCGACCACCCCGCCGTGAACGGCAACACTGGTCGGATCGCCCGAACCATCGCGGACCGTCGAAGACGGGCCCGCTGGCATGGGCAAGCTAGCCACCCGCAACGGGCTCGAAACATCGCTAACATCGACGACCTCCAACACTTGACCCTTCACATTGATCGAGAAGAGCCGCCGCGTGCCCGGATCATAGCCAGCAATCTCAGTGCCGCCCAAGTCGGGGTCGACGACTCCTGAACTGTACCGTCCGACCACTTCAAGACCTATGGCTTCTGTTCCAAGGGCGAGACTTGCGGTACTGATCGATTCCGCAACTTGCCCCGAGTCAGTACACCCGGACAAGACGCTGATGAGGAGCCCTGCGACCAGGGATACGTGTATGGTTGTCGACCTTCTGCTCGTCGGTACATCAAATGCGCTCATACTGCCTCCCGAAAATCCCCGCCACACATTGCAGCGGCACGAATCTACCAGCGTGTTGCCGTAGGGTCCACGGTTCTTGGTAATACAAGAGCTGCTAGGCGAGGCTCTTGCAAGCTCACGCTTGATATTTCTAGCAATTGCCAGGTATGGCGCAGCTGAGTTCTAGACCCAAATCCTTCGTGCCTTGCCCGTAATGCACGGCTGAACCGATTCCTGAACTCGGAGATTGCGGTGGTCGGGCCGTGAACGAATTGACCCAAAGGATTGGCGGTTCGCTAAGCTGGGCAATTCGTAATTTGGTGTCGACCGCACGCGCCACCACTGGGTGCGGCTCACCGACGTATTGCAGAAGGACGAAGGCAATCGGCAAGACTGCCTGGCGAGAATTGCAGCGGTTCTCGAATATAGAATTTGGACAACCTACCGACTCGTGAGTGGGCTTGAACAACGCCCATCACTGGATTGTCACTTTCAACGACTGTCCGCGGTACTTCGACCGAAGATCAGTCTAAGGGCTAGTGCGCTGGATGCCCCAGCAAGCGGCAGATTCGACGGCGTTTAGGGTTATCGGTGGCAGAATTGAGTTGGCCAAATTCTTGAAAACGGCAGGCTGACGGCGCCCAAAGCCAGTCCCTCTGCCGCTGCGACACAAGTGAATTGGGACTGGCACTCTGGCGGTCAGAAACGTTGGTATGTCACAAATAGACCCAACTTGAGACATATCGACCATGGCAGCTCACCTGGTGAGTAGTATTCTCGAGTTGCAGAATTGAAGAGCCGCACTTGAAGCCTCTAGCGTGACGTCTCAGTACGTAAACCTTCCGGCTTGCGCGCCTGTTCGCATCTTCATGGCGTTCTTCATGAAGGGGGTGCGGAGGACTCAATTTGCGAGCCATCCCCATCGCCGGATCGTGAGCGATTTCCGATGACGGATTTTGGCGCGTGCTGTCACTGCGGAAAGATCGAAGTCACGCCGGCCCAGGGGCACTTCGCCTCACTCGGTGAGTCATTGCGTGCCCGCGCGATGCTGTTGCTTTCGAGGATTTACTGCAGAAAGGGACCTAAACATGAGACGGACATCGCGGATGCCTATTGCGTTGCTGCCACTTATTTGGGCATACGGCCATGTTGCCCTCGGGGCACAGACAGACATCAGCATTTCGACTGCAGCGCCGTCCGCAAGCCCAAGAATCCTAGGCCAAACGCTCATCGGGTCGAAACCGGGTTCATCGTTTCTTCACACCGTGTCGGCAACTGGTCAGTCGCCATTGACATTCGCGGCCACAGGGTTGCCTGGCGGGCTGGTAATCAATGCGAGTTCGGGGACGATTGAGGGGACCACTCCGGCGGCTGGATCCTATCCCATCAGTATCACCGTCACCAATGGTGCAGGCAGCGCCACCGCTACGTTGACGCTGAATTCCGGCGGGACCTTGGCACTGACGCCACCTATGGGCTGGAACAGCTACGATTCCTTTGGGGCGAACGTGAAGGAGAGTGACGTCGTTGCTGCGGCCAAGGCGATGAAGTCGATGCTCCAGCCGTATGGTTGGAATACGGTGGTCATCGACTACCTTTGGTACGATCCGGAACAGACGATCGACGCCAATGGCCGATGGCTGCCCGCGTCGAGCAAATATCCGTCGGCAACAGGAGCCGCAGGCTTCAAATCGCTGGCGGATCAGATTCACGGTCTCGGTCTGAACTTCGGCATTCACCTGATGCGCGGCATTCCACGCAAGGCGTTCACTCAGAATACGCCGATTGTCAACTCTACCTATACTGCGTCGCAGGCCGGAAACTCTGCCGACGTCTGCTCGTGGGATACTCACATGTATGGTGTGCGCGGCGATACCGATGCCGGCAAGGCCTGGTACGATTCGATCTACGCTCAATACGCTGCCTGGGGCGTAGACTTCGTCAAGGTCGACGACATGATGAACCCTTACGGGGGCAACGTTCTTCACACGGCGGAAGTCCAAGCGGTGGCTGCGTCGATCGCCAAGACTGGGCGTTCGATAGTGCTTAGCCTCTCGCCGGGGCCCAACCAGCCGAAGGACATGGCCATCCTCAACGCCAACGCCAACATGTGGCGGACGGTAAATGACTTCTGGGACACCAACGGACTTAGCACCATTGCGGACGAATTCACCACCGCCTACAACTGGTCGGTGACCAGCGGAGCTACACCGGGGCACTGGCCAGATGCAGACATGTTGCCGCTAGGCACCATCGGGACCCGCGCTTGCGCGTTTACCCACAACCAGCAAGTGACCGTCATGACCCTATGGGCAATTATGCCCTCGCCACTGATGTTTGGTGGCCAGGTCACTAAGCTGAGCGGGGACACCTGGACCACCGCTCTGCTCACGAACGAGGAGGTGCTTGCGGTCAATCAAGACGCCCTGGGCAGTCGAGGTAAGCGAATCACCCAGCAGGGGACAACGGAGGTATGGTCCAAGGATTTGTCCGGCGGACGCACGGCGATCGCCTTGTTCAACCGCGGTACTCAGGATGCCACAGTTACCGCGTCTTTTTCACAACTAGGCGTGACCGGCACGCCGGCGATTCGCGATCTTTGGCACCGTGCGGACGTGACTGGGATGACGACAGGCATTTCGGTGAACGTTCCACACGAGGGCGCGCTCATGTACACACTCGAAGCGCCGGGTGGCGCGGGTGGTGGAAGCGGTACTGGTGGGGCGGGGGGCGGGTTCTCAACGACCGGCGGTGCCGCAGGACGCGGCGGTACAGTCGGTGCCGTAGGAGGCACCGTTAGCACTGGTGGGGGCACCCCTTCCGCGGGCGGCACGTCGGGGCTTGGCGGAAGCGACTCAGGGGGCGCCGCAAACGTCGGTGGACTCAGAAGCACAAGTGGCGCCCCGGCAAGTGGAGGCGGTTCAATCCGCGGCGGCGCGAGCACCGTCGGCGGTATGACTTTGACCGGTGGAGCAACCGCCCTGAGCGCATCTGGCGGTCAGGTTGGGTTGGGCGGAGCCGCCGCGACGAGCGGCGCGCGAGCACAATCTGGCGCTGGCGTCGGTGTCGCGACCGGAGGAAACACTACGGTCGGCGGTGTGGCGAGCACCGGCACACCGGCCAGTGGCAACGACTCTGGGTGTTCTTGCACAGTTCCGTCAAGCAGAGGCGCCACTGCACCCTGGTTTGTCGCATGCGGTGTCGCGCTGCTTGCGCTGCGGCGCCGGCGATGCAGCTAGCGGCATCGCGCCACATCCAGCACTGGAACGAGTCCCGAGTAAATTCCTACCAGCTTCGGGTGGTAAGTCGGCTTTTTGGCACCAGACGCGTTACTCCGGTTTCGACCTTCGTCGAGACGACCAAACGGTATGGAGCCGAGCTCGAACTAGTGGTGACCTTGGTGCTACCAGACCGACGCGTTAGGCTAATGCTTCCTCGGCTCCGCGTGGATCCACCGAATTTATTCAGCGCGCGCCAAGCTCTCTGCAACTTCAGCATGGGCCTGGACTTCTCGGGTCGGACTGATTTCGGAGGAATGTTGACCAATGCTGTGGTGATGATCGTCGACGTGTACCAAAAGGCTTTCGTCCAGGTGCACGAGGATGGCACGGAGGCAGCGGCAGCCACGGCGGTGCTCATGGCTCCCGCTGCGGCTGCGTGAGCCACCATCACTTCACGAGTTCCGTGCCGATCACCCTTTGTTGTTCTTCATCCGAGCCATCGACTCTTTTGCCATTCTTGTTCTCAGTCAGGTCAATGATCTGCGCCACAATTAGCAACGGCGAAGCAAATCGCTGGAATTGCAATGGGAGGATTGGCTCGCTCCGACTGCGGCAAATGCCGCCCGTACAAATTGACCCTTGAGATGCGCCTCGAGGAAGGCAACGGCTACATCTAAGGGTATGGGCTGATTGGGAAACAGGAGCCGGTCGGCCATCGCTGGGAGCCTGTGCAAAAGGCAGGGAGGCAATCAGCGGGCCGGTAGTGCCAACCTTGCTTGGCCGGTCGCAAAGCTGCACAAACTCCGACAAAAACGAGACAGACGCGCCAGTTCCCAGCCCTGTTGAACCGGTTTTCCATGTCGTCGCTACTGAGTGCCCATGAGTCTCTGCCCGCATGGAGGATACATGAGCGTCACAAGAGGCAATCTGAGCGCGAACCTGTTGATACTGGGGATCTTGAGCTTCGGTTCTTGGGGCTGCACCTCGTCGACGTCGACTGAAGGTGGCATTACGGGGTCCGAAGGGGGCACTAATGCAGCGGTCTCAGGCGGTAGTGGCGCTACAACGAGTACCACGCCCAGCACCGGCGGGACTGTCGGCACTACCACTACCGTGGCGACCGGCGGCGCGAAGGCCACAGGTGGGGCTCCGGGAACTGGCGGAGCCACGGCGACGGGCTCTGGCGGCAGTGCCACGGGCGGTGCGGTCGGAGCTGGCGGCATGCCGGCCACTGGCGGCTCAACCGCACGCGGAGGCTCTACTGGAAACGGCGGTGGCAGCACTGTGTCAACCGGAGGAGCCGTGGCCCAGGGCGGAAGCGGCATCGGTGGTGCTGGCAAGGGTGGCAGTGGAACCGGCGGTAGCGTGGCGGCGACCGGCGGCGCTACTGGCACCGCCACCGGTGGCACCACGACAACAGGGTGTCAGAAAGGCCTAGTGAAAGCCCAAGAGGTCGTCTTCATGGGCGAATCCTTCTATGCGATGAGCCCGATGTACAATCAGAAGCGCGTCGAGGCGAACGCCAAAGCCGCGGGCGCCATCGGTGCGAACGACACCTACCGCAATGTGGCAGTCAGCGGTCAGACGATGAATTACGTTTTGGTGACGGAATGGCCCAATGCCATCAAGAGCACAACCAAGGTCGTTATCATGGATGGTGGTGGCATCGACTGTATGTCGTCATCGTGCGCGTCATGTCCGGGCGACTTCACGACCCTGCTTGGCAAGATGGCCACCGCCGGAGTGACGGAGGTCATCTACACGCGCTACCCGGAACCGGGGGCCCCACCCGGCTCAAACGCCACATTGAAGGGGAACCTCGACATCCTGATGCCGAAGATGGAAACTGTCTGCGCGGCTGCCACCGGACTAAAGTGCCATTGGGTGGACTTGAGACCCGTTTGGGTGACTGGAGATACCACTGATGGTCTGCATCCGACTCAGTCGGGAGGCAACCACGTCGGAGACGCGATTTGGGCGGAAATGGTCAAGAGTTGTATTGCCCAGTAGCCCAATTCCGCTTGTCAAAATCTCGGAAGAGTGAAAAAGTCGCAAGTGGCTTGTCAAGGTGCGAACACATGACGATTGGCTATCCGGCTTCGGCGGCGATACTTGCGACGATACTTCTTCTGGGCTGCGAAGGCGGCACTACGACAGTGCCGCCTGCCCCCTTCGAGCTTCAAGGTAAATGGCTGTATCTGGGCCCCTGGGACGGGGGATACACGCTGACGGTCAGCAATGAATCAATGGTGTACGCAGACGTCGATGGGGCGTGGTCATCAGACTGGGCCCTCAAGACGTACGACAACGGGCTCCACCATTTTCAAATGGTCTTGAAGTCTGGAATTGGGGCGTACTCTCCGACGGGACCGAATTTGAGTGGAGCGTACGAATTGGGTGGTTCGATTCTGACGGTGCAGTTGGCGGACGGTTTAGATTCCTATCCGTCTCTGCAGAGCCCTGGTAGCTGCACCGAGGGGGGTTCTAACCCGATCCCCAACTGCGCACTATTCATGAACCAGATGTGAAGAACGGTAGTCTGAATCCCGCGGCTGCTTTGGTGCGATGAGTGGCGCCCAGGCAGCAACGAGGTCGCTCACGAAGTTGGCGATGCCAAGCCGCGACCGAGATTGGCGATGGCTGGCGCTTTCAGCGGCGCGCATCTGGGCCCCGGGGGCGGCTGGCGCTCGATTTCACCGCGAAGTCTAGTGCTTCGTTCTCATCATTGAACGTTCGGATAGGGGAAGAAATGTGCTCCCTTGTCCAACGGTGGAACTGAACCTTCATCACCGGCGTGTTGTTGATACTAACGAACTCACGCCACCCCTCAGTGACCGCGGGCAACACTTCTTTCATGGCCGTTTCGAACTCTGGGTCGTTTCGCAGTTTGCCTCGGCGGCCGTCCCAGACCAAGACGACTTTCGGTCGATCGAATTCTTGAAAGCACCTAAGCAACCAATGATGGGCTTCCTTCAGGTCCTGCGTATTCGGATAAGCATCGCTGAGACGTGTGACGCGCAGTAAGTTGTGAAAAGCATCCCGTTCCAACAAGAAATGCTCGGATTGCCCCAATTTCTTCCATTCGACAGGGATGCCAGCGCCAGCTCGAGGAGGTTCACCCGCCACTTGCCCACTGGAACCGCGCGCCCGTTCGAATGGCTTTGTCGTCATAGGTTTACGAACTCCCGCCCTGCGAGCGATGCGGCATACCCTTTGTGCATGGCGTGCACGTCGTCCCATGCCTTCAGTCGGCGCAGCTCTCCCATCCATCGCGCAATGTTCTGATAAGGCGCAAGCTTTGCACCAATCAGATCGAATTGTGAAATGATGGGTGCTCCACAGAAGTCAGCCAGAGTGATCTGGTCACCGCAGAGGAATCGCTTCTCGCCGAGCCAATGAGAGTCGAGCAATTGGAGGTACTGCCGGGTGCGTTGACGCCCCCATTCGATGGTTGCGTCGTTAGCCGCTACCGAATCCCTACGGTGGTGGCCGTAGATTTGCGGGTAGATGAAATCGTAACCCATCACTCGATATAGGCTCGTATTCAGCCAGTCCATCATTTCGTGGATTCTGCCCCGCAGCTTTAGGTCGCGCGGGTACAGAGTCGAGTTGTACTTCTCGGCCAGGTATTTCAAAATGGCGGAGCTTTCGGTGAGCCGATAGTCCCCGTCTTCCAACACGGGAACAAGCGAGCATGGATTTATGCGCTTGTAGCTGTCAGCGAGGTGGGCGCCAGCGAGCAGATCAATATCAACTTTTTCGAAAGCGATCCCCTCTTCAGCACAGAAAAGCAGGACCATCCTACTCGTGGGAGAGCCGTCAAATGTGTATAGTTTCATGTGGATCATTCCGAGTGCTGCCGTCACAGATCCGCACTTGCCGACAATGCACGCAATGACAATAAACGGACACGCGCCGCAGAAGTTGCAATTGATTCCGGTTCGTACACTTCCGCACCTGCGCTTACCTGGCGACGCGAACCATTAACTACGGTACCTTCACCTGAAAAGCCATTCACTCGGACGCCAGTCACCGGATTGCCAAGATCAAGTCCTAAGTTGGCCGGACAGTTGTCTGCAGGGCTCGGTGCACGTGCTCAACCAGGTCTGGTTCCAAAAATGGCTTTCCAAGCAGGTTCTCACCCTCCTTCAGGACCCCTTGGGACGCGAGTGCTTCTCCAACGTATCCGGACATGTAGAGAACGCGAAGCCCTGGTTGACGCGCGCGAGCCACAAGCTCAGGTCCGCTCATTCCCGGCATGACCACGTCGGTCACAAGCAACGCGACTGGCACTGCGCCTAACACTTCAAGGGCCCTCGTGGCGTTCTCGGTAGCGGTGACTCGAAAGCCGTTGCGTTCGAGCATTTGGACTGTCACCGCGCGCACCGCAGCGTCGTCCTCGCAAACGAGAATATGCTCCATCATGCCTCGTGCGATGGCTCTTTCGGCAATTCCGCCTTCGCGTGAGGGAGCCGCATGGTGTGCCGGCAAGTACACGAGGAATGTCGTGCCCTTTGCAGGCTCACTTTCGACGTTGATAAACCCGTTTGCCGCACGCACGATTCCGTGAACTGTGGCAAGCCCAAGCCCGGTTCCGCGACCCGCTGGTTTAGTAGTAAAGAATGGCTCGAAGATGCGCGACATGACCTCGCGGGTCATTCCCATTCCGGTGTCGCTTGCCCGAAGAAGGGCGTAGAGCCCGGGTGGCGCTACGCCTGTAGTCATCGATTCCGGCGCACTCAGCTCCGCACGTCCTGTTGTCATGCTTAGAGTACCGCCACCCACCATGGCATCGCGGGCGTTCACGCACAGGTTCATCAAGAGCTGCTCAAGGCGTCCAGGATCCGCAAAGATCGTTGGAACCTCGGGGTCGAGGTCGAAATGGAGCACCACGTTTTCTTCGAGCATGCGTCGCACCATCTTGTCGAAGCCGCGCACCATGCCGTTGACGTCGAGTGGAACTGGGCGATCTTGCTGTCGGCGTGCGAAGGTGAGCAGCTGTCGCGTGAGATGCGAACCGCGCGTGGCAGCTGCGGTGATCGCCGTTGTTGACTCGATGAGGTCTTCGCGCGGCAGCCCGTCTTCGACCGCACTCGCTAGGAGATGCCCATGGGCCAATACCACGTGCAAGATGTTGTTGAAGTCGTGAGCGACACCCCCGGCAAGCTGTCCGAACGCTTCCATTTTTTGTGCTTGGATCAGGTGTCCTTCGATTTCCTTGCGCTCCTCCTCAGCGCGTTTGCGCTCCTCCATTTCCTTCAGCAACACCTCGTGTTTTTCGGCGAGTGCTCGGTAGGAAGTATCAAGGTCGACCACCATTCGATTGAACGCCTCCCCGAGGGCAGCAAGCTCGTCGTCGGAGCTGACTTGCACGTGGATCTGGCGTTCTCCGCGCGCCAGTCGTTTGGCAGCGGTGGTAAGCTCTGCTACTGGCGTGGCAATGTGGCGAGCTGTTCGCAGCGCACCGACCACACCAAGAATTAACGCGCCGACCAGCAGGAGTCCCACGGTAGCGAGTGCTCCAGTAAGCGCAGCTGACTCGGACTTGCGCTTATCTTCCAGCGCTTGTCGCATTCGGCGGGTTGATACGCCAATACGGAGCGTGCCGATGACCTTACCGCCATCCACGACGGGAGCCACGAACTCCCAAACCTCCTGTCCCGCCTGGACCACTTTGCGCAACGCAGGCTTGTCAAAGAGCAAGGACGACTCGGGTAGCTCGAGATCACGCGCCACCTCCTGGGGCGAGAGCTTCGGAAACGCGCTGTCAGGTCCGAGCAGTTGGCCCGGGTGGGTCGCTGAGCAATAGGCCCACGGCTGACCCTTGGGACCGACGAATAGACCATATACAATGTCCTCGTCGATGGTGCGCAAGTTCACCATGGCGTTGTGCATGTCGGTTAGGGCATTTTCGACAGCGAGCCCCCGGAACGCAACCGCCTGGCCATCGGCGAGCGTGCGCCCTTTGCTGATGAGCGTCGTGCTAATCTGGTCTTCGAGCGCGGCAGAGCTCTTGTTCGAAATCCAGAGCAGGATGAGTGCCACTACCACGAGCAGTCCAATGCCGAGCGCGCCGATCAGCTGAACGATTGAGCGTACCAGCTTGGCTTGCAATCCGTGTGGTGAAGTCGCCCGCTTGGCAGCGGCTCTCATGGCTTACGTCCTTGATCGCCGCCAATCACGATATCAAAATTCGTCTTAAGCGCAGGCTTTGCGCCCAGGTTTCGCGCAAGCTCCCAGTCCACGTAGGTTCTCGCGGCGAGCGGCGGTAGCACCTGCCGAGCGTCGGCATGGTAGCCGCGCGAACTTAGCGCAATCACAAGATCTGCAGTCTGTACTCCTAGTGCCTCGATATCGGGTGCGGCCGCATAAAGCCCGAAGTGAACTTGATGGCCCACCAGGGTAGGCACTCCTACGACAATGGGCATTGGGTACCGTTCGGCAAACGGGAGCCACACGCTTGCCAGCATTCCCTTGGAAAGTAGAACGTTGTCGTTTGTCACCCAAAGGGCGTCCACGCCTTCGCGACGCAGCCGCCTAAGCCCGCGGCGCAATTCAGCTGGGCTCGGTCTCATAGTTAGGCTTTCAGACACAAGCGTGATTCGCTCTTCGGCCAGTTGGCGGCGCTGTCGCTCGATGAAGTTACCGAAGTGCTCACGATACAATACGCCGACACGATTGATCCTTCTTTCGAGCAGTGACCTAACCGCCACCAGGCTAGTTACCGCGGGTGATTCGAAGGCGACGGCCACGGAATTGGGTATGGTTGGCTGCAATTCTTCAACGAAGGCACTCATGACCAGAATTGCAGCCGGTGGTGCCTTGCGGTTTGCTGCCCAATTCCTGTACAAAACTGCCGTGGGATTGTCGACCAAGACCACAACGACCGGTCGCCACTCCTCGATGAGTCGCTGAGCTTCGGGCCAGTCGACGGCGCTCTCAATCGGGCAGGACCAGACGTCGAAATCCTCAGCGAGTTCGGCGCGGAGTGCTGACTGGAAGGGCAGGACCGCTCGTTGATTCTGCGAAAGCACCACCACCATCGGTACCTGCGCGCGACGTGGTGAGTTGGCGGTGCGCACGTCCAGCGATGGTCGAAACGCACCTTCTGCATGGCAGCCCATGATGCCCCACAGCATGGCGGCGATGAGGAGCCATCTGTGCACCCAGACCGGACCCTGACGAGGTAGCGGAGCTACTTCCATTGGTCTATCCCCAGTGTGGAACCCATGACTCGCGGCAAAACCTCGAGAGAATTGCGCAGAAGCGTCTCTCGAGTCCCTGGCCTCTGCGAAAAGTGGAGTGCTGCGCGTGAAAGTTGCGCGCCGCTGTAGCGACGCACGTAAAGACTGAGCTCAGTGGTGCGCCGGAGTGCCACCACGTGTCGGGCAGGGATGATAACCCCTCCGGCCACGTCGAGCTGCAGCAGCGGGAGCAGATCTGCTGGTTTGAGGACGCGCTGTAACGCAGGCGCTTCCGACAACCCCAACAACCGCGTCACCATTGCGGGCAACGCGGTGCGCCCCACTACGTCAGTAACTCCGAGGGTGGTGTTCTGGCTCCCCTGTTTGGCTAGCACGACGTACTCCTCCGTTGCCGAACCGGCGGCGTAGCCGCGAAGATGTATCGGCACCCCCGCCGCTTCAAGCGATACGCCAAGCGCAAGGGCGGCGTCGGGAGCCCGGCCCTGCATGCTCGATTTGAAGTCCACAAATCGACCGAAGACGGTCACCTCCACACCGGGCAGGGCCAAAACGAGTGCATCCTGAAAGGCTTGTGGGCGCTCCAGAACTGGCACAAATGCGAAGAGTGACAAGCTTTCGCGCGCCCCGGCGCGTCGCGTACCAAACTCAAAGGCGCAACCTACCGCAGCCGCCGCGGAGCCGCGAAGGAAGGTGCGTCGAGAACAGGGGAGCGGAAACATGTTGAGCAACTTGCAGTGGCGCGAAGATGAGGCGCAGAGCTAGTTCGTATTGGTTTTGATTGGCGTGTAGGCGTATTCGTACCCGCCCTCGGGCTTGGGTTTGGGCGTCCATATGGCGAAGGAGGCAGCACCCGGACCTCCGTCGTCCTGAAGCTCAATACTGCCGGAGGCTCCCTCGTAGTCGACGCCTTTGCCCGCCAACAACTCGGATTTCGCCAGCGCCCAATCACCCACGTGGATCTGAGTTGAGTCAGGATCCGCCCGCGTTACAGCCGCAATCTGCTGCTTTACGACCTCCGGATCGAGCGAGTTTGCTTTCTGAATGGCGAGCGCGAAGATGTAGAACGCATCGTAGCGATACGCCTCGTAGTTAATGGGCGTTCCGAGCCCAGCGCCCTGCATTGCGACACTGAACTTCACAAAGTCGCGATTGGATGGGTCCGGATAGGGCGCTGTGCCGGAGAGATTGTCGAGAAACTGCGGAACTGCGTTGGCCAATGTGTCAAAGGTAACCAACCCGTCTCCGGCCACGAAAACGGGAGGTTTTGCGCCGTAAGCGTCGACGTAACCCTCTAATACGGCGCTATTGCCAATCTGAATCCCCTCGTCGCCCGTCGCCAAATAGACGGCCTCTGGGCTGTCTTTGAACAACGCTGCAAGCTCGTTCTTGTACCCGTAGGTGTTTACGTCGGGGATAGTTGCCTTGGTTGTATCGTATTCAACGGTCGCCAAAACTGTGCCGCCCAGCGACTCGAAGGTACTCGTCATTGCTGTGGCGAGACCGCGACCGTAGGCATCCCCCCGGATGATGACCGACACCCGCTTGATTCCGAGCTGCTCAGCCAAATAGTGTCCAGCGACTGCGCCCTGACGATCGTCTGGAGCAACGGTCCGCCATTGATACCCCTGAGTGTCGAGCTTAGATATTCCAGGATTGGTGGCGCTACCGCTGATCTGGATGATATGCCGATCGCGCCCCGCGATGCTGGCTCCATCCTTGCCGCTCGGGTCGGAACCGAGCGCAAGAAACGAGGTAGGTGGACTCATCGAGAAGGAAATGTGGTTCCCAGCCAGGGTATCGAGTGCTGAAACTGCGCCCGCGAGCGTGTACTTGTCATCGACGGGTTCGACATCAAGTTTGTAGGCAACGTTGCCCACAGAAAGACCGCCCGCATCGTTGATTTCGCGCAGTGCCATGCGCCCTGTTGCTACCTCCCGCCGCGTCTCGCCCTGATCCTCAAATTCGAGCATTAGTCCGATCTTGACCATGGGTCCACTGCTGGTCCCATTTGAGTTGTCGCTCGAACAGGCGCCAGTCGCGAGGGCCGTGACCAGTAGCGTCAAAACTCCAGTTGCTTGAGCTGCGCGTCCAGGTGTTCCTTGTCGCAGTTGTGCCATAGCATTCTTCCTCCCTCACAACTCCTGCTGTGCCCATACCGACACGCTGCCCTCGAGTCCCGGAATGTCGAAGCGGTTGTAACCCGGTACTAGGTAGCGTGCGTCAAACAGATTACGGATCTTGGTGACGAGGCGAGTCTCCCTTCCCCGCCAAAATTCAATCCCCAGAGTGGAAATCGTTAGGTCGCAAACTGTGTACGCTGGAAGCTCGTAGCGCCGCTCTAGATACTCAGTGGCATATACCCAGGCGTTGTTTCGCAGAAACCCAAGGCGCGCGCCCGTGTGGCGAATCTCGGCTGAAATCAGCAGTTTGGCTTCTGGCAACCGAAGCGTGGCTCCCCCCTTTGCCATGTGGGTCGGATAGAGATCGGTCGCCACCCTGACGATCCGCCGCTCGAGCGCGAGAAGATCGGCCTTTTCGTAGCTGCTATTTTGGTAGGCGTAGTTTGCAAAAAATTGGACGCGCGACAGTTTCAGGTCCACTTGACCCTCGCCGCCAAAGGATGTGATTGGCGTCGAGTTGGTGGCGAAGTCTGCGGTGCTCGCCGAGTTTGGATCCACCTCACGAAACTCGACGCGATCCTCAATCCGGGTGTAAAAGACATCGGCCCGAAGTGCCAACTGTGGTAGCAATGCGCCGCCGACGGCAAACTCGACAGTCTTGGCGCGTTCTGGCTTCAGTTGAGGGTTACCAATCGGCCCTCCTTGCCCGACGGAATTCGTGAAGAGCTGAGTCGCAGAGGGCGCGCGGAACGAGGTGCCGCCGAGGATCTTCAAGTAGTACGAGCCAACATTGTAGACAAGTCCTGCACGACCGTTCCACGCATCACCGTAGATATTGTGGTGGTCGTAGCGCCCGCCAAGCGTTGTGCCAAGGCCCTGCCATCCCCCACCTGTGCCGTAAAATGGATACGCAATGGTCTGCAGGTACGCGCCGAAATTTGCAAAATCGCGAACACCGGTCGGCATGCCTCCTGGAGGGTTCAATACACGGTGGCCCAAATCGTTCTCAGTGTAGAACGATTGCAGCCGTTGAGCGTCGACGGTGTAATCAAATCCGCCCAAAAGCGAACTCTTCTCGTCCCAATGGTAGTCGAGGAAGGCGCGCCAGTCCGTCCCCTTGTAACCCACATTTCGCTCGACGCTACGCACAGTTCCGAATCCCGTCGCAAGTTGATCGCCATTCGCTGGGCCTCCCGCCGCGACTGCCAGCGAGGTGGAGAGACGAAGTGATGGGGTCAATTCCTTGTCGTAGGCGAGACGACCGAACGAGTTGACAAGGCTCAGCCGGTTCTGGTGGTTTACTGGACCCCAATCCATCATTTCAGCAGCGCGATCGAGTTTTTGCAGATGCAGGTCGAGGGAGAGTCGACTCGTCTCGCTGAACGCGTAGGCTAGCCGCCAATAGGTGCCCCCCGACGGTAACGCACGCCCCCGGCTGTATTCGTTCTGGGCGGGATGAGTTTGCGCCGGAAGCGGCACGATACGGTACCCGAATAAATCGCGCGTTTCCATCGCGGCACCGCCGTAAATGGAGAACTGACCGAACTGTTTACCCACGAGCACTTCCCCGAAGGGGCTTCTCATGCGCGGGCCACCTTCGTATCCCGCGGTCACGGACCCACCGTCAAGAGACTCGACCCGGCGCGTCACAATATTCACAACGCCGAGGAAAGCGTCCGCACCGTACAGCGCCGAAGCGGGCCCTCGGATGACCTCGATGCGTTCGACGAGCCCAATCGGGATAAGCTCGATACCGAGAAAGTTCTCGCCGCTGGGACGGAACGCAACCGGCTGCCCATCAATCATCACTTTAACGATGCGCGACCAGCCACGCTTCCCGCCGCTCATCCCCCGAACACCCAGATTGTATTGGTAGTGGTCGTTGATTAGATCAAGACCAGAAAGGCTTCCAAGCGCCTCACCAACCGTTTGGTAACCTCGCTCTTGGATCTGCTCGGCTGTAACTACGTCCACCACGGCTGCGGCTTCGGCTGTTGTTTGCGCCGTTAGCGTCGGAGCGACCACCTCAAGCTCTAGCAGCCCGACCAGCGATACGTCGTCCACGGTTGTAGCTGCCGAAGCCGGCGGCTTCGTTCCCTCGGCGCGAGCGACTAGCGGCACCAACAACGTGAGCGGCACGACGAAGCCAATGCCATGCACGCCGCGCAGCATTACCTTGGCGAATGTTGAATCACGCAGCACTATTCCGAGGGAACCGCGAGGATGCCCCTATTGTCAAGCGGGCAATCCGAATGCCCTTGATCCGCAACTGAGCCAGAGCTAAGTGCTGAAATGCACGGGGCAAATGCGGGTTGCTTCGATTGGCTTCCACCAATTGCCGAACTGGCGCGCCGACGGGAAATCGTGACGACCGCACCGAGGACGTTGCCGAGTCCGAGTGAAAATGGCTGCTGCCAGTCGAATGATCTTGTCCAGGTGGGTGTCGTGGTCGACCGTACGCGCATGTTTCTTCGTGGCGAACATCAAATGGCGGCAGCCGCACCAACTCCAGAAGTGAGACAGGGTCTCTGGCGCATTGTGCTGATCGGCTAGTAGCATACCGCGCGTCCACCTTGGCGGCGCATTGTATGCCACTCGGGTGTGTGGTACCCGTCTGGCGTGTTTCGCTCGATTGGAGAAATATGTCGCATCATGACCGTCCGGCTGAGGACTGCGGTGACCACCATTTTCGACGTGCTCAGTGTGCGGTGATACGCTTGCCCCTGCGGCTCGCGCTGGGTGCGGCAGTCGCCCTGACGGGACTGTGCTTCGGTTGTGGCGGGGACAGCGGGAGCGGCAAGGAGCAGCTCGAGGGACCCGGCTTTCCGGTGCATGTGATGACGCGTAACCTCTACCTCGGCACCGATCTGATCGACTTGGTGGGAATAACGACCCCGGAGGGGATCCCGGACGCGATGGCGACGCTCTGGGACAATGTCCAGGCAAGCGACGTCCCCGGACGCATGAAGGTCGTGGCGGACGAGATCATCCATATTGGTCCCGACCTCGTGGCGTTGCAGGAAGTGAGCATCTTCCAGCGCGAGACCACTTTTGGCAACCAGGCAGGCGACTCGACGCCCAATGCTACCGAGGTTGTATATGACTTCCTCTCGTTACTTATGGCCGAGCTCGAGGCGCAAGGCGGCGGATATCGTGTGGCAGGCGATGCGCCGAACGGCGAAGCTGCGCTACCGGTTTCAGGCGGTGCGGGCGCCAGCTTCGAACTGCGGGTCACCGACCGCGACGTCATTCTCGCGCGGGATACGGTACAAACTTCAAACTTCGTCAGCGTGCCCTACTCGACGACGCTCAAATTCACCGTTGGTGGGACCGGTGGCATACCCGTCGAATTCGCTCGCAGCGCGAGCCGGCTCGACGCGGTGGTAGGCGACGCGCAATTCACGTTTGCCAACACACACCTGGAGATTGAGATGGTTCCCACTATCCAACTATCTCAAGCCGAGCAGTTGCTGGATGTCTTCGCGGGTGTACCCGGTCCCGTTCTACTGCTTGGCGACTTCAACAGCGCGCCTGGTACGAACAGCTACCAGCGCATCGTGAGCAAGTTCGTCGACGTTTATCCGGCGATGGCTGGCGGTGCGCCAGGTTCGACCTGTTGCCAGACGGCTGATCTCAGGAACGCGGAATCAACCGCGGCAGAGCGAATCGATCTCGTGTTGACCCGCGGTCGCTTTCGTGCCGACAACGTGAGCATCGTCGGGACGGATCCCGTGACTGCGCGCACTCCCAAAGGTTTGTGGCCGTCCGACCACTTCGGCGTAGCAGCGACAGTTGAGCTCGTGCCTTGACGCTCCCTGCGGCGGCCACCAAGTTTCACCGGACGTTGTGCGTTGAATCCCATTCCCAATGTGGTTACGCGAGCGTAGGTGGCCGCGCCATTCGCATAGCGGTTTCCGCGTAGTACTCGCGTTCTGACGGATGGCGGCAACCACAACGCTTCCGCCTACCGTGCGTTCGTACGCCGGGACCAGCATTCCCGACAGAATTGCTTCCTGCGCGCCCATGAATCGCCATGGCTGCCTCGAATAGGATATACTGCGGGCCATGAAGCATTTGGCCCGCCTTTGCATGGATCTGCCCCCTAGGGTCGTTGCGGTGTGTGCACTTTGCGCCGTTTCACAAGCCTGTTCAGGCGCGAGTTCTGACGGCAACTCAGCCGCAGGAGGAACCCTGTCAGGCGCTGGCGGTACCAAGGGCGGCGGCGCGAACGAAAGTTCGGGCGGCACCATGCCAGCGAGCGGCGGGGTGATGTCATCAGGTGGAAATCTTCACCAGGGCGGTTCAAGCGATTCTGGGGGCGCGGCCCTCAGCGGGGGTGCGAGTGGAGCCTCGGGCAATGCTACCGGCGGCAGAGCCACGGGTGGCTCCACTGGTATCGGCGGTATGACCTCTGGCGGCAAGGTCACTTTCGGAGGTCAGAGTGAATCGGGGGGGCAAATCGGTTCTGGAGGCCTGTCTGCCACTACTGGTGGCAAATCTGGTTCGGGGGGGCAAATCGCTTCCGGCGGCCAAGGCGCAAGCGCTGGGATCTCAGGCCTCGCCGGTAACGCTTCCAATGGCGGAACTTCGGCAACTGTTTGTCCGAGCCCCGTACTCGCACCGGGAAACACTACGCGTACCATTCAATCTGGCGGCAGGAGTCGCACCTACGTGCTTCACGTACCGAGCGGATATACTGGCAACAAGGCGGTACCGCTTATCGTGGATTTTCATCCGCACGGCAGCACGGGGCCGGCATGGCAGACCGGATCACCCTACCCGAGCGTCGTTGACGGAGAAGGTGTCGTTATGGCCTTTCCGAGCGCCATAACTGATTGGAATGTCGGGCCCTGCTGCTCCGATGGCGTCGACGATGTTGCCTTCGCCAAGGCACTAGTTGCCGAGGTCAAAGGGCTTGGTTGCATTGATGTGAAGCGCGTCTACGCTGTCGGCTTTTCTATGGGCGGCGGAATGACGAACTACGTCGCATGCAATGCTGCCGATGTCTTCGCGGCGTTCGCCCCCGCAGCCTTCGACTTGCTCCAAGAGAACCTTGCCGAATGTAAACCGGTGCGTCCAATTTCGGTCGTTTCTTTCCGCGGCACCGCTGACTCATACGTTCCCTACGCTGGAGGCCTCTCCAACCTCGTTCGCCCAATTACGTTTTTGGGCGCGGTCAATACTATGAAGGAGTGGGCGGAGTTCAGCGGCTGCACCGGTTCTGCCGCAGATCTGGGCAATGGATGCCAGGGCTATGCAGCCTCCCAATGCAAAGACGGAATTGAGGTCGTCCTGTGCACCAAACAGGGTGGAGGACACGAAGCTGCCAACGCCAGTCTGACTTGGCCGGTGCTGAAGCGCCACGCGCTGCCGTAGCTCAAATACGCCTCCCATTGTGTCGATTTCACCGACCTTGGTGGTAACGAGCTACGAGCAAGGTGATGTCGTCGTCTTGGTGGTCCATCCAATCGCTCACTGATTTCAGAATCCGTTCTCGGACGAGGCTGGCTGGCCCAGCATGGAACTCTGCGACGCTCTCGGCGAGGCGCTCTTCACCGTACATGATTCCCTCAGCGTTACGCGCTTCCGTCACACCGTCGGTGTAGAGAACGAACAGGTCACCTGGCTCGAGCTTGACCGATATGCTTTCGGTCATCGGTGAGATGTCTTCGACAATGCCAGCCCACATTCCCCGCGTTTCTACCCGTTCGACCCGTGCTTGCTTGGCGCGCCAGATCAGCATGGCCTCGTGTGCTCCCGCCACGCATAGTTCACCGCTCGTACGGTATCGAATGAGCGCGAGAGTTACATACTCATCCTTGTGCATGCGCAAGCGAATATTGTCGTAAAGCAGTCGGTTGGCGACGACGAGCAACGATTCGGGGCTAGCATCGGGTTGATTGCGCACCAGGCCACCGAGCACGCTCTGACACATCACCATGATGAGTCCGGTCGGCAGCCCATGACCCGCAACGTCGCCTATGCCGATCCAACAGCCGTCCGACACGGGAACGACATCGTAGTAGTCACCCCCAACTTCGGTTGCAGGCTGCATGCTGCCGCTGATTTCCAGACCCTCGACACTAACACTGGCAGGTAGGATCCCGGTTTGGATTTCGGCAGCGACGCGCATTTCGCGTTCGATGCGTTCGCGCTCTGCAGCCTCGCGCAAACGCACCTCCTCGACGACACGCTTCATTAAACCTAAACGACTATGGCAGGCTCCGATTTGTCCAACGATACTGTCGTAGACGAAGGACTCAGCAGTTCCGCGGAGCATTGCGACATAGCCACTCATGCTGACGCCCGAACGCAGCATCGGACAGATCAGCCAAGAGCCGCACGACTCCAAATTCATGAGGGGATCGGGTAGGATGGATTCCGCTTGAAAACGTAACCCATCTTCGGGCAATGTGAGCGTCTTGCCAGGTTCACAACCGAAGACAAGGCGCGCCCAAGTGGCAGGAATTTCGTCACCTTCCCATTCGCACAGGTAGCACCCGAGCACACCCAAAGGCTGCAGCTCCTTGGCGATAATTTCTGCCACTGCGTTGAAGTCACGCGCTACCATGAGTGCTTCGTTCATGCGCAGTAGTCGAGTGATCTGGACTTCAGCGCGACAGCGCAGCTGCGCTTGCGTACGCACTGCCATCTCAGCGGCCAGTGTTGCCGCGTCGCGCAAGACGGTATCGATGTTTGCCTGTTCGGTTACCGTTCCCACGACACCGCGTACTTCCGCACGCTTTTCCTCGAGCAGTGGAAGCACGAGAAGCAGATCACCCCGACTGGCCACCACGCGTTCAAGCTGCTTTTCGAACAACTCAATGAACTGGCGAGCGTCACCGGACTTCGCCGCCCCGAGTATGGCCTGGACGATGCTCGAGCAAAGCTCGTCCTCATCATGCGATTGGGGAAAGAAGCTGCGGAATGCCGTGCAGAAGCTCAGCGCCCATTGATCGAGCGCCATCGCCCGCGGAGTGGCATTGTTGGCGGGGGGTACCGACCCGAGGACGCTGCCGCGTGAGACTGTGCATCCACACGACTTGCGCAAGACCAAGTGGGATTCGATCAGCGTTCGTCGAGTGATCTTGAGCCCATTGAGTTGGTCCATTACGAGTTCGAAGGCGCGACGACCGTGTTCGCGCACCGGTTGCCGCACCGTTGACAGTGGCGGCCTAACGTGGCGGCCCTCATCAATGTCGTCGAAACCAAACAGCGCCACGTCTTCGGGGACCCGAATGCCCCGACGTTCCAGCTCTTCAAGGGCACCAAGTGCCATGCCATCGTTGGCTGTCACCAGTGCATCGAAGTGCACGTGACGTTCGTCGAGCAGTTGACGAATGGCATCGACACCATGCGGCCGAACATAGTACCCCGAAGTCACCAGTTGCCCGTCGTATTCGATCCCGAATTCGGCCAAAACATCACGATAAGCAGCAAATCGTTTATTGGCTTCGGCACTCACACTTGGCCCCCGGATACATGCAATGCGTCTCCGCCCATGGAAACGAATCAAATGGCGAACCCCAGCGCGAACGCCCGTCTCATTGTCCAGTTCCACAATTGGAAGGCCGTCCCACGGCACAGCCACGCTGCACAACGGGATGTCCCCTAGGCGTTGGAAGTATTCCTCAATCTGGGTGCCCGTAAATTGGTTACCCATCGTGACAACGACTGCCCCGTCGATGTTTCGCGGTGACGCGTATATTGGCACGCTTTGGCGACACGCTTTGGGGTAGTCGTGCTCGGTCAGGCCACCTATGAAGCAGACGATGTCGACACCGCGTTCGGTACCTGCAATCGATATTTCTTCGAAGATGGGATCGGCATACCCGTCGGCGAGCCACTCGACGAATACCCCGATTCGCGTCCGCTTCGACTGTTCCGGCATGGTCACTCCCAGACCATCTACGTCAAGATGGCTCGGCAACCAAACTGGGGGCGTGCACGAATGAAGCCAACCTCCAAGTGACCACCGGTTGATTTTGCCCGAGCGGCGGCTCGACCTGTCTTCGGTCAGGACCGCGCCCAGCGGATTTTCAGGCTTCAATTCAACGCTAGGCGTGGGTCGGCACAATTCGCGCTTGGCTTAGTATCCTACCGGCAACTACTTCTGCCTTCAGTCACGACCCCAAGTCACTGCAAGGCGCGGCTTGCTGATAGTGACGAATCGGCGATAAGAAAGCGCCGTGCGGTGGCATATCCTGCCACGATCTACGTGGATTGAGCTTCCGCATCCGATGGCTACGGACTGAGGATGACACGAGTGCTGGCGAAGCAGTGATCTCGGCTATTGGCGCGGGTGAGCTACCTAACTAAGTGAATGGCCTAGACATGGACGCGGCGGCGGCCGTATCACCTGTATGTCGATGCTCAGATCCTCAACTATCGGGCTGATGACGGATTGGCTGGACCCCGGCTACCAGCAAGTCATCATGCGCGGTGTTTTGGCTGCGGCAAAGGAACGGGACTTCCGCGTGGTCTGTTACGCAACGAGTTCCCTTGCGGACACGTCGCGAGGAGCTACGGCAACGCATAAGCTCATCGTTCCCGGCTGCGTCGAGGGGATGGTCGTGGCTGCGCCCACTTTGGGATGGTGTTCAGCGTCGGACCGCGAGCGCATCATGGCTCCAATGCAGCCGCTTCCCATGTGCTTCGTGGCGCTGGATGTGCCAAACGCCTCAGTTGTTGCCGTGGACAATCAGTCAGGATTGTCGGCTCTGGTGCAGCACCTGATTCGCGACCATGAGTGCCGCAACTTGGCGTTTGTGTGTGGCCCAGAATTCAATCCCGAAGCGCAGTTGCGCCTCGAGGTATTTCGTCGGACAATGGCTGAAGCCAACCTGACGGTAAACGAGACGCTTATTCTGCCTGGCGATTTCGCGCCTTCATCCGGCGTCAAAGCTGTGAGCATATTGCTTGGGGAGCGTCGCGTGGATATCTCGAACGTGGACGCGATTGTCGCAGCAAATGACGCAATGGCGGCTGGCGTCATGGAGGCATTGGAGGCGCGCGACATTTGCGTACCGAAGCAATTGGGGGTGACAGGGTTTGACGACTGGGCGGATTCCCGCTACTTGCACGCACCGCTCACTACCGTTCGCCAACCCTTGTACGAACAGGGCAAACAGGCGGTCCGTGCGCTTACCGACCATATGCGCACCGGTGAACTCCAGCGTCACACCGTTTCTACCGAACTCGTGCTGCGTCGCAGTTGCGGTTGCAACAACGGAGCAAGTGGGGCTGTTCGCCCGAAGACCAGCGCGACGGGTGCAGTTACGGGTTTCGATTCGGCATTGGTTGAGCGGCGTCAGATCCTGCTCGCGGAATTGGCCCGAGTGGGACGTGGGCGGTTCGGCATGCTGGGCACCGGTTGGGAGCTGAAGCTGGTCTCATCGTTCGTCGAAGAGCTCAAGGGGCGTATGCCTGGCGCTTTCAGGGATGCATTCGACGGCATGCTTCAACGCGTTGCAGATTCGGGGACCGATGCTGCCCTGGTGCATGAACTGGTAACCGTGCTTTGGCGTCACTTCGCTCCTTGCGCAAGTGTCGATAGCGTCTTGCGTTCGGAGCTTGAAGTGATGCTTGACGATGCGCGGCTGGCAACCGCGGCCACCGTCCAGCGTCTGCAAGGTCATATGCTCGTGAAACATCGCAACACCTCACTGGCCCTGGTCGAAGGTTGCGCCCAACTGAGCGCATCAACTTCTCTCGAACATCTGGGGCGAGTGCTCCAAGCGCGCGGTACAGCGCTACGGGTTTCCCATTTGGACCTAGCAATCTTCCCGAACGGGACGCAAACCGACGAAGCAATTCGCACACTAACGTTCGCCGATGGGCAAGTACGTAGAACTTCAGTACCGGTTCGTGCCAGCGAATTGCCGCGGATTGTGCTCAACGAGCGTCCTGCATTGTCTGGTGTGTTGGTCTCAGCGCTGGAATTCGAGAACGAGGCCCTCGGATTGGTCGTGCTTGATTTGGGTGCAGGCGAGGGGGAAGCGTTCGAAGCCCTTCGAGCGTCGCTCGCCAACGCGGTCAAAGGAGCTCAGCTTCGCGAGCAGCTGCGGCATCTCGGTGGGCACGGCTAGCCGTTGCCTGCTTGGCAATGTCGAGCCTGCATTGGGGCGACGGGGCCCTCCCTTGGCGCGAAGCCCGAGATGGACGTTCTAGCGCGGCCAGTATACGGAATATCGCTGGTGATGCACCTCGTACAGCGGCCGCAACGTAAGGCCATTGGCGGCACCTGCATTTTGAACCGTGTAAGTCAACTCTGAGCCAGCCACTTGTTGCAACCAATCCGCAGGATTGTTGGACGCGTTTGAAATCGTTGGAACGGTCGAATTCGCCGTACTTAGGTAGGCATCCTTGTCAGTGAAGTCATTGGGCATGTTGGTGCTACCCAACGCTCCAGCGAGAAGAATGGGCCCGTAAAACACGGCTACCATCGAGGCGACGTCCTGTGCGTGTTCGAGCCGAAGTGAGGTCGGCAGCGTAAGCGCGATAGCGTCGCCGACCTTCCATTCGCGGCTCAATGAAAGGTAAGTGCTAACGCTAACGGACTGTTCCGTAACTCCGTTGACCGTCACCACGGGAGTGCCAGACACCCAGTACGGAATACGTAGGTTCAAGGTAGCCTGCGTTGCGGAGCCGCCCTTGGTAATCGTGATTTTCACGGCTTCGCCGGCGGCGGCATTGCCTTGCTGTTGCAGGGTCAGGCCAGTCGCCTCCCAGGTAAGCTCACTTGGGATGTAGAGATTGATCCAGAGCGCGTTGCCTCGCCCAAAGTAGATGGCTTCGTTGTAGCGCGGCGTGTTCTCGATGCCGGTTCCGTTGCAACAGTACGTGCCATTGATGTAAGTCCTAAAATTTCCGTAAAGTGGCGTAAAATAGGTCACGTCGCCAGTGTCGGGCGCGACGGTTGCCAAGATATGGTTGTAGAGGGCGCGTTCGTAGTAGTCAGCGTAGTCGATGCGAGGACCCCGTTCGAACAACGCCGCGGTTAGCTTGAGCATGTTGTGGGTGTTGCACGACTCAGACGTCGTGGGCGGCAGGGCCTTGCTACCGTCGATCGACGGTCCTGCTTCTACGCCCGGCTTGTCGAACCATTCGCGAAACGAATTCCCGCCGGTGACGAAGGAATGCTTGCCAGTTAGTAGCTTCCAGAAATTCTCGGACGCCTGCAGACTTGATGCGTCACGATTGATATTCGCGGTATGGGCAATACCCAGGGCTTCGGCAATGTGGGTGTTGGCATGAAGCCCTTTGAGGTTGTCCTGGTTTGCGACCAAAGGAGTGATGAACCAGGAACGATTGAATGTCTTGGCAGTCTCCAGGTACGTCTGTTGACCGGTTATCTCGGCGAGCTCGGCGAACACATCACTCATCGCTCCGAATTCGTTCTGTGGATTGCCGCTACCATCGGTGCGAAAAATCGTCTCAATCGTCGCTGCCGGGAGAGCTGCCAGCCGGGCTTGGAAGTAGGCGGCCATCTTCTTTGCCACGTCCAAAGCGGCCTGGTTTCCGAGATAGTGATAGGTATCCAGCAGCCCGGCCATGATCTTGTGAACCGTGTAGTAGGGAACCACGATGCCGCCGTTGGCGGTAGATTTCCCTTCTAACCAATCGAATACGGTCGAGGGAAAAGCCGCCAGATAGCCCGATGTGCCGAGTGCGCTTTGACATTTCGCAAGTTCCGTAACGACGTAGTTGACCTTCGTCGTCAGCAAGGTGTCGCCGGTCGCTACTGCCATTCGGGATGCGGCAGACAGATAGTGTCCCGTCATGTGCCCCGCGATGAAGCCCGTGTCCCAGCCGGCATAGCCACTCGTGGCCCCGCCAGATTGCGGCAGTTTCGCCACACTTCGGTACGGGAACAGCAGCTTATCCGCGTTCAACAAGGCCAGGTACCCAGTCCTATGTAGCTGCTGCCGCTCATAGAAGGGACTGCCAGGGAGCAAACGCACGTGCGCCGCGTCTTGCATCCCTGCAAGCTCCGTCGCTGAATACCCTGAAGCTCCTGCGCCGCTAAACGTCCCGGCGGTACTCAATGTGCCACCGGTACCGCCGCCACTCGAGCGACCGCCGCTCATCGCAGGACTACCGCCGGAGACACGACCGCCGCTGCTACTGCCAGCGCTGGTGGTGCCGATACCGCCGCCAATGGCGCCGTTACCCCCGCCAGTCCGCGTGCTGTCAGCGCCGCCGTTCTCGCTGCCGCCGAGCCCAGTCGAACCACCCACCGACCTGCCACCCGATGAAGCGGTCGCCCCACCAACAAAATGCCCTCCAACACCCTGCCCCCCGCCGAGGGTAGGTCCACCGCCTGAAGCAGGCCGACTGCCTACCGTTGATGCCGTGCCTGCAGCGAGACTTCCGCCGACTTCAGTGGTGCCACTGGGCCCGCTATTGGCGTTGCCACACCCTACCGAAAGGGCGAATGCCATTCCCAACGATGCGACTTTGTACGTCGCTCGTCTGCGAACCAAGTGAGAGCTCGATACCATGGCGTCTGATCCTAATGGGCCGGATTTGTTGCGGATCACTCCGACTAGTTGTTGTCGAAGGCTTCGCGATATTGTCACTCTTTCCATCGTTGGGCGCCAAGAGGCGCACTTGCGCCCGCTCGTGTGCTCGTTGTGAAGCCACGGAGCTGCGACAATTGGCTTCGAGGAAGGCCCACTCTTACAGACATTCGCGTACTTGGTCCTGTCCTAACAGCAGACTACGTCGACGAAGACATTGACGTCTGGCTTACCGGCAAGCTGGCGGGCATGGTTGTGCCCTCATGCCCATTGCCTGAAGTGCGTCGCCGATCGCAATGGACGGTGTCGTGAATACGAACTTGGGCAAACTCAATGCGACAGCAACGCGCTCGCGCGCGGTTTGGTGAAGCGCGCTCACGTCCTCCAAGCGCAAGTTGCTCGCCCCGTTTCTCTTCCTCCTACTGTTTGCGATCACGTGTTCAACCCCGTTCTCTGCCGATGACAAACGAGCGATTGTCGGTGAAGTCGACGTTCGAGTCTCGGAATGTGTTCCCGAGGGTAGAGAGCAGGTGAACGTCTTCGACACGAAGCGACTTCGCAAATGGGGCAGCGCCACCGTCCGACGCCAATACGGCGCTGGCAAAGCCAGGAGCGAGGAGCGTGCGACGCCCAATACACGCCGATCGCCCAATGCTGGTCGAGCTTGCCGAACCTAACCACGCAAAAGGGGCGCTCCGACGAACACGAGCAGTGTCAAGGTCGAATCGAGACGGGCGCGTGGATTCTTGGCTGGTCTCTGACAGCGGAGCGGCTTCGGGACCTCCTTGCCACGAGCGGATTCGATGAAACGACTTTGAATCGGTGGCCCAAGACTGAAAACGATATCCTTTGCAGCAGTTAGGTCACGAAAACTGCGGGTCTAGTCGCGGCGCCAATTTCCGATCAGGCTCAGCCGAACAAGGCCAATCGTTCGACAGGAGCTGCCGAAGGATCGCATTACCAGACTGGGGCTGGCAAACTGTCCAAAATAGCGTCGGTTCACCTGGGATGCCGCTGGGCTTCGGGGACGCAAACGGACGGGTCATTGGGCGAACGGACGGGTCATTGGATGCTCCTCAACCCTGTGGGCCAGTCAGGTACTCCGAGAATACTTTCGAGACCGCTCTGACACCCATGCAGCTCGAGTCCAAACGAGCCCCCACCAAACGAGAACGCCTTGTCTGACCAAGAATTGTCATTTCTTTGCGGGCTTTCGGGTTGACGATCGCGCCGGACTGAAGGATGCTACGCAGAGCAAAAGGCGAAGTGACCGAGGCCTTGTCTGGGCAATGGCGCGGCAGTTCGCTGTCGAGCCGTCTCTCGGCGTCGCCCGAGACAGTCGTCGCTTAATTTGCCTGCTGAGCTGCATTGTTTCGGAGGTCCATCATGGTCAGGGATTGCCAATCGCGTGTCCAAGGTCAAGAACCCCTGGAAAGGTTGCTCGACGGTCTTTTGTATCCAACAACTTGTGGGCACAAGCGCGCCGGAGAGGTGGCACTGCAAGGTAGTCGAATTCGTATGGCGACGGCATTCCTTGTTCTCGCTGCCACGAGCGGTTTCGGTTGCGGTGGCGGAAGGCCCGACGTCGGGGCAACAGGCATCGGCGGCTTTGGCGGAGGTTCACCTTCCGAAGGTGGCGCGAGCTCGAGCGGTGGCTCCAGCGACTCGGCTGGGAGGGCGCCCATTTTCCCAGTGGGGACTGGAGGCTGTAGCGGGGCTGGCTGTGGGTCCACAACAACTACGGCACCGCGTCCCTACTGCGGGGACAGCAAGACCAACCAGGACTTCGAGAAGTGCGACGACGGCAACACCAATGCTGGGGATGGCTGTGGAATCCACTGCGAGCTCGAGGCCGGCTGGGTCTGTCCAACGCCGGGCCTGCCTTGCGTGAACACCGTCGTTTGCAATGACGGCAAAGTTGGCGTCGGCGAGTCTTGCGACGACCGCAATACGGTTGACGGCGATGGTTGCAGTTCAACTTGCCAGGTTGAGCAGGGGTACACCTGTCCAGTCGCGGGTATGCTGTGTCGGCCGGTTTGCGGGGACAGTTTGATCCTTGGCAATGAGCAATGCGACACTGGGGCTTCCGACGGCACTGACGGCTGCAGCGCAACGTGCCAACTCGAACCAGGCTGGGTCTGCCCCCAAGGCGTGCCTTGCCGCAAAACGGTGTGCGGCGATAGCAACAAAGAGGGCCAGGAGGAGTGCGATGACGGAAACACGCGTCCCTACGACGGCTGTTCGCCCACCTGCACGCTCGAACCAGTCTGCGGCAGTGCCACGAGCCCGGTCGGCAAGTGTGCCTCTCGGTGCGGCGACGGCATCCTCCTCTCTTCGGCTGGGGAACAATGCGACGATGGAAACAGCCAATCCGGGGATGGCTGCAGCTCAGACTGCAAGCTCGAACAAGGCTACGACTGCGTCGCTGCTCCCACGCCGGCATCGATTAAAATCCCCATCGTCTATCGCGATTTCAAGGCATTCTCTAAGTGGCAAGGCACGGGCAAGACAAGCCCGGTTGGCCACCCCGACTTTGAACGGACGGCCCCCAGTTATACCGACGGCTTCCCGATCGGTTCTCAACCTGGCATTGTGACTACCCAGCTTGGTGTCGATCGGAAGCCCACCTACAACGGGACTGACACAGTCCCGCCTGGTGGGGCCAGTGCAGAAACCACCGGTAAACTGTACTTCGATCAGTGGTTCCGCGACGACGTCGGAACGGATGCGAGCGGTGCGCCCATCAACATGCGCGTTGACGACGCACTGACGCTGAAGCGCGTAGGCACTACCGGTGCCAACTATTCGATGGACAGCCGCCTCGATACGCCATGGAGCGATCTCAGCGGTTTCTTTCCACTGGATGGTAGGGGATTTGGCAACGAGGGTTCAGGTTCGGGCGGGGCGAGCCACAACTACCGCTTCACCAGTGAATTGAGGCTCTGGTTCGAATACAAGGGCAACGAGAAGCTGGAGTTTAGCGGTGACGATGATGTCTGGGTATTCGTCGACGGTAAGTTGGCAGTAGATCTGGGAGGGATTCATTGCCGCCAGTACGGCGTAGTGCAGCTCGATACGGCCGGACACGGGAGTTCCTGTGTAGCCACGGCAAGCTGCTCCGCTGCTACGACCACGTGCACTCTCGCGGGTGACACCGACTTTGCTATGACAACTGGCAACATCTACGAAGCTGTCGTATTCCAGGCAGAGCGCCACATTACTGAGTCAAACTACTGGTTGACGCTCAACAACTTCCTCACTGGCAAGACCCAATGTCGCCCGATCTGTGGTGACCGTATCGTCACTCCAGATGAGGCCTGCGATCTCGGAACCGACCTCAATATCGGCGCTTGCGGCGGCTGCAACCACGATTGCACTCCCGCCCCCTATTGCGGGAACGGCGTCGTGGATCCCGTTTGCGGCGAACAATGCGACGACGGGGTAAACGCGAGCCTCTATGGCGGATGCGCCCCAGGTTGCGTCAATGGGCCCTATTGTGGCGATGCCCTCGTTCAAGCAGCGTACGAGCAATGTGACGACGGCGTCAACTCAGGCGGCTACGAGAAGTGCGGCCCTGGTTGCGTCTACGGTCCTCGATGTGGCGATGGCATAGTGCAGAGTCCGCAAGAACAGTGTGACGAGGGGCCGAACAATGGCAAGGGTAACTGCGACATGACTTGCCGCATGATCGTCATCCTCTAGGACGGCCACAAATTGAGCTTGCGCCCGCAGCGCCGGTAGATCCAGCGGCTCCATTGGTTGCTGGATCGGTGCCGCTACAGCCCATGAGTGCATAGAACAGCGCAATTGTGAGGGATTGCGTGATCAAAGGCCGGCGCCAGCGGCACTATGAAATTCACTTTCGTGTGACTTGGTCAAGACGGCACCTGGCATTGGAAGGTGCAAGCCTGGTTGCCCGCACTGTTGGGTAGTGATGTGCCGAAAACTGAAATCGTACCGCTGCAAGTGCCAAGCGAGACAACCTTGACTTGGGTGCCAGTAAGATTCGTTGCCTGACAATCGAAACCCGGTTGGGTGAAGAGTACCTGACAGGCGAGATCATATCCTGGAGCAGTGCGAATCGTTGCACCCGTGGCTCCGACGTTTACGAGCGTCGCTGTATCGTCGAAGTTAGGGCACCATTCGAAACAATGCCCAGCGCTGCAGCGCCCGGCGCAACCGACCGTACCTGGCAATACCTTACCCGTCGACTGTGGCATGCACGCAATGGCATTCTGGACCCCCGTAGCGCCACCGATCCCAGAATAATAGGGAGTCAGGCACGATGTCTCGCAGTAGTATTCAATCAGGTTGCCACTGTTGTCGCAAGTGTCGGTGAAGCTTCCGTTATTGCCGACCGTTGTCGAAACGACTTTGTACGAATTGCCCAAGGTTGCGTCAGGATCGCTACAGCTCACCAGCGAAGTTTGTCCTCCGGTCGCACTGCCGCCTTGGCCTACGGCGCCGCCGGTGGGATTGTTGCCACCCAGGGCTGTCGCGCCACCGGTTCCTAGTAGCGTTCGCCCGCCGCTGCAGACAAGACAGGTTTCGTAGAGCCCTCCGGTGTTGCTATTGCCGCCAATTATGCCTGTACCGCCAATTGCGCTATTGCCTCCGCTCGAACTTTTACCGCCGACTTGACTGGTGGCACCCGAAGCGTTCGATGCACCGCCGCTGGTGGTGCCCGCGGTTGCGCTCGATTCGCTGTCAGCTGCGCCGCCGCATCCGGCAAGCGCTAAAATGGCGGGAACGATGAAACCTACGTGAACTTTTTCCATCTGAAACTCCAAATTCTACTGTCCTGCACAGGTCAGTTAGGTCGCACTACTGAAGCCAACCCCCGCTCGAGGCGCCGGCTTGGCCCGTGTTGCGACCGACCACGCTCGATGCTCCGTTCCTGTCGCCACAAATGATCGTCACTCCAAGTACCAGTGCTGACAGCATTTTGATTGATTGATTGATTGATTACGGATCGGAAGGAGCGGCGTCATCAATGGCTCGGTGTGAAGAGCAAGCGGGGCGCGCCTGTGCAGCAACATCGGTGCCAATAGTGAATTAGCGCGCCACCTGGTGCGAAGTGGCAATGCCCCGGGCAAAAATGACACGGTTTTCATGTGGCCCCAAGGCCCCAAGTACATTTCAACTGTGCCAACAGCCAGGCTCAACAGTGCCAAATCGAACCTGGCAGCGACTTCACCGCCTCAATAGTCGCTCAGCCGAGCCATCATGCTGAAGCTCTGGGCTTTCGACCACGCAGACATACTTGGCTCTGACCGGACTGGCTTCGTATTGCCGAGCGCAGCACGGGTTGCAACCATCCTAGATGAAGGGGGAGTCAAATGAAATCGACGAAGGAGTCACCGCTTCGCGGCTGCTAGGTTCAATGCGGCAATTGCCTGTTGACGTGTGACGAACATGTTGGCGTTGTGTGTCCGCCTGAGGCTTTGCAAGCGCGCCGATGCAGACGACAACGGGTCCGTTGCCCCGTAGCGGAATACTTCCTTCGCGAAGCGTATTCGCAGCTCCTCGGCAACTTTGCCGTAGGCTTCTGCTACCGAGGGGTTTACCTTGAAGTCACTGTAATCCACAAGCAGGTACACTCGGTCGGAACCAACAACAGCCTGAATTTGTTGCATTAGCTGTGCGCGCCAGCTGGCGACGTCAGCGGCGGTTTCAAGCCGCACCGACTGGTGCGTAATGGTACAGGCATCGAGCGCCGGATCTTTTGTCACCTTCACTTTCATGGTCCACCATCAATTCGACAACCCAGACAGGGTGCACGGCGCAGGGAGCCAAAGGTCAACCCGATACATTTCGTCAGCTCGCCATCGCCAAGCCCGCCACTCTTCCGCCCTAACACGATTGCTCCGCAATCACCGAATGGTAAGAAGACAAGTTCGTGCCGTAACAGCATAGCGCTAACCTTTTCGTCCCAATTGCAGACCGCGGGCGACCGAAGATCCAGGATAAGAGCATCGAATTGGGAAGTCAGCATCTCTTTTGGCCGAATGCGGTTTTCCACTCTGAACGGGGGCGGCTTCGAGATCCCGGCGTGGAAATGTGGAGTTGCCCTGCATCGTACAATGACGGAGTGGCTTGACCTCAATAGCCCGAAATAGCGCTGCCACGTCCGACACGCCGTCCGCTGCACAGATGACGAAACAGTGCAGAACAAACAGGCCTGCCCTACCCGGACGGCGTGCTCGGGTCGCAGACTTATGCTGGATGCAGCCAACGCACGTTGCAGGCTGATGTGCGGATGCTGCGCTGATTGTCCGATGGAATCGAGTTGCACGCAGGTAAATCTCTGGAGTTTCGAGCGACGACAGAGAGATGTTGGTTCGATGCGACAGCAACTTTCATCGAGCGCAATGGTCCTCGGGCTTGGGCTCTTCGCCGCGGGCTGCTCCGGCAGCGGTGCCAAAGCGACCGGACCGGGCCACGACGCCCCCGTGCAAGGTAGCCCCGTCTTGCCCCCGCCGCCCTCCTGTGCGGTTGCGCCTAAGGGCAGTAGCGGTCCCGTGCAAGTGCCTGTGCTGCGAGCCACGCTCAATGGCAGTTGGGACGAGAATTGGCTCGCGTCGCCCGCCCTAGCTGATTTGGACGGGAACGGCACTTTGGACATCGTGGCTGCGCGACATTCGGTTCTTTATGCCTATTCCGGCGCGGGAACGTTGCTCTGGCAGACGGCCTTTGGTGTCAGTGCTTCGAATTCCCCCGAACACGGTTCGGTGCGCATGTGGCCCTCGGCCAGCGTCGGGGATTTCGACGGCGACGGCAAGACCGACATTGCCGTCAGTGCCTCGCCTAGTGACGGCGGCAACAACGTTGCAGTCTACGATCACAACGGCGAGTTGCGAGCGGGTTGGCCGCGGGCATTTGGCGCGACGGAAATTCGTAGCATTGCGGTGGCCGACGTCAACGGCGATGGGCAGCAGGAGATCGTGGTCGTAAAGCAGGCAGAAGGCCCGGCGACGCAGGTGTTCAAGCTCGACGGCTCGACCGCCCCCGGTTTTCCGTTGGTCGGCGCATGCAAGGCGCCAAAGGGCGATTGCCTCGACTACGGCGGCTTCAATCAGAACGTTGGCACGGGCGATCTTGACAGCGATGGCGTGATGGACATCGTGTCCACCTATGACGCGATTGGGTTTGGCGCCTTCCACGGTGACGGCACGAATTTCTTGGCTGCGAATGGCTTCGCGGACAGCTGGGTGACAGGCGTCGAGGCCTATCACGAGCTTAGGCTTTCGATGCAGGGCTGGGGCAACGGGGATCGCTCGGAGTTCACCTATTCACCACCAGTCATCGCGGACATTGATGGCGATGGAACGCCGAACATTATTCTCGGTGGCGACCATGAAAGCAGTGAGTCGACAACCAACCAAGGCATTACTACCTGGGTGCTCAACCCGGACATGACTCGTCCGAGCGGGTGGGAGTCACCGAAGGACAGCCAGGCCCCGCTCGCTTACGGAGACTTGGGGCAAAACATCGTTCCGACCTATCCCGCCGTTTCAGTCGGTAATTTGGAGGGAAACGCGGGGCTCGAGATCCTCGTACCAGCCTACGACGGCTTGTTACACGCCTACCGCAGTGACGGCGGTGAGTATTGGACCTTCGGGTTTGGTCAGGCTAGCCCCTACGTTGGTGCGAGCGAAGCGCTTATCGTCGATATCAACGGTGATGGCTCGCCCGAGATCCTATTTACTACATTCAGCTCCGGCGCACCGCGGGCACCTGAGACCCCTGCGCACTTAATTATTCTTGATGCCGGCGGCAACGAGCTTTCGCGCGTCGAACTCTTCGGTCGAGGTTCGATGGCAGCGCCGTCGGTTGCCGATCTCGACGGTGATGGACAACTCGAGTTGGTCATCTCGCTGAAGGACAGTCTCGGTGCCGGCAAGGGGGGCGTGCAGATATGGGATCTGCCCGGCTCTTCAACGAACTGTGCGCCCTGGCCCACTGGGCGTCGTAACGCGCTGCGCCAGGGATATGTGGCGACGAAGTGAATTGCAGGTTGCTGAGGTTCGCGGCTCAAGCGCCATCCAATTCACGCGGAGCGAGGGCGAAACGCTCGTTTCCCCCACACACCAGGCTCTGCGCGAATCGTCGCTTGGCGGTGGCGGTAGTGCGAACAGAGTCGCTCCGACGGAGCGTCGAAATGGGGGCAAATCCCCCGGACTCGGTGGCTGCTGGGGCACCTGACTCAAGGCAAAGATGAGCTACACTCCGCGTCATGAAATTCATCGCTGTCGCCGTTGTCATCTTGTCGTCCACTGTGGCACTTGCCCACGGCGCCCAACCAATGTGCGGTGATGGAGCTGATCATCCCGCTGGCGATAAGAAGGCCCCTGCCGTGTTCAACGAGCCACAGAAAGTGGGCACGAAGGTCAGTTGCCCAGTGTCGGGCGAGCTGTTCAATATTACGGCGGCTACGGCACACGTTGAGTATAAGGGTAAGCACGTGTACTTCTGTTGCCCGGGCTGCACGGCTCGATTCAACAAGGACCCAGAGAAGTACTTGGCGCGCAACAGCTGACCCAGCGCTAGTTCCCGACGTAGCCGAAGTGCCCGCATTTGCGTGGAGTTTTCGGCGGCATGGCCCAAACTTAAGCAAGTTGCGTGCTGGGTCGTAGGGGCACGTGCGCAATCAGAACCTGCCAGCGCGTGGCGAGCAGGTCAGCGCTGGAGGCAAGCGTGTACGAAATTCAGAAGAAGCCCTGGGGATACCAGTTGACGTTCGGTGGTTCAATCTCGGACCAAGAGATGCAGGCCTGGGTTGACGAATCAGCGAAAATGCTCGCCGCGGCGAAGCCAGACTTTGGTGTATTCGTGGACATGCGCACCTTGAGTCCATTGGCATCGGATGCCCAGGCGATCATGCAGAGCGGGCAGAAGCTCTACAAGGCCAAGGGCATGACGAGGAGCGTCGTGATTTTGGCTAGCGCGCTAGTGACCCTCCAATTCAAACGGATCGCGAAGGAGACCGGCATCTACGCGTGGGAGCGCTACATTGACGGCAGTTGCGTGGCCGATTGGCAAGAGCGAGGCATTGCCTGGGTTCGCGACAAGGTCGACCCAGACGTCGAGAGTGCCGCGTAACCTTTCGGCTTTGGTGAAGCCGACGGGACTGGTCACGAGCGTGTTTGCACCTAGCGCGGTGTTGGACAGAACGTCCTAACTTGTCGCTCGGCAGGGCCGGTTGCCAGTGAGCGCCAACCTTCTGTACACGTGTTGTCGTTGACAATTGGTCGGTGAGGCAGTCGCGACGGCCGGGCAGTTATCGTGACCTCGCTCAAGGTTACCGGCGACGCCTTGCGTGATTCCGTCGCGGGTGAAATGGGCGTCCAGCTAGCGTTCGCTAGCATGGGCGCCGGAGTGGCGCGCAAGATCCGGGTGGTAAATGCCCGAGGATTCTCGACGGTGTAGGCGCCGAAGGCCATGGCCGTGACGCCGAGCGACATCGCTGCGATGACAAACCACGGTCGAGACGAGAGCGGCAGACAGTGGGGGCTCAAACTGGACATGGTGATTCTCCTCGTTATTTCATCGTGCCAACCTCGTGTTGGGCGCCAAAGCGCAAAATTCGGGACAATGTCCGCAGAACGCGATCACTCAACCTGCTCACGAACCTCACGAAGTCAAGGCGTAATCCCCGTCGGTTGTCGGAGGGAATCGTGTAACCGATTACGCCCAAAGATTTCACGCTTGTCGTGGTGGTCACGACGAACAAAACCAAAAGACCATGAAGTCAGGGCGGACGCCGCAGTGGACTGGAAGTTCCGATTTCAGTCGGAGGGGATCGCTGCGCGGTACAAGCGGGGCAGAAACGAGGGTTCCAATTGATTGGTGTGCAGGGGCACGCCTGCGCTTTGACGAGGCGATCTGAGGGGATAGCTCGCAACCGCGCGGTGAGGGCTCTGCCCGCTTGCGGTCGGTCAATGTAGGCAACAATTACCGGTGGTTCTGCTCGCCTTCGGGCTGTGATAGTCGTGGGGAATGAGCACGGAATCCTCGCCTTCCGAAAATGGTCAAACGAACGCACCCGCGCCGAGCCCCGAACTTGAAACGGTCGAAAACGTTGCCGCCGATGCCAGCCGTAAGACGGAAACGCAAGGCTTATGCAGCAATACCGAGGCAGGCGAAGCCGAAGCAGTCGAAGTCGACGCAGAATCGATTCGACCTCCTCCTCCCGTGAGTTTGCGACCGAAGACGGCAAAGGGGACGACGAGTTTGCCGCTTGGGGTAACGGCCCAACTGCCTGCACCTAACTGGCCACCACGCACGGTGGCGGATTTGATGACGCGCAAGATCATCACGGTGGGGGAGCAGGAGCCGATTGGCAATCTCGAAGACTGGATGGAGAAGTTCCAATTTCGGCACCTACCCGTCGTAGGTGCCGACATGAAACTTGTGGGACTCATTTCCCGTACGGATTTGCTACACGCCGAGCTTGGCAGGATGCCCGACGGTTCAACCGCCCCAGCCGTTGACGGGCAGACTCTCGCCGGATCGATCATGAACCGGAACGTCGTTTTTGCACAGCTTGATATGCCGATTGCGACTGCGTGTCGCGCCATGCTCGAAAAGCAGCTCACTTGTATCCCAGTGGTCCTCGGGGACCACACATTAGTCGGGATTCTGACCGCCACGGACTTCGTGCGACTGGCCCTCGAGATTCTCGAACCCCAGGGCAAGTGAAGCACTCTTGGATTCTGGGGCGTTAGGGCATTTTCGAACGGCGTTTCTAGGTGCTAAGGAGCTGGGTCATGTGGACGGAACAGTTTCGCGCCCTGGCTCGCTACAATAGCTGGATGAATCAACGCATCTACGCCGAGGCGAGGGAGCTCGACGACGCTGCGCGCAAACGCGATCTGGGGGCGTTCTTCGGATCCGTGGCGGGAACACTCAATCACGTCTTACTGACCGACAGAATTTGGATGGCGCGGTTCACCGGGGATGAAGGCTCTTATACATCGCGCGATCGATTTGGGGTGCCGATTGGGTTCGAGGGGCTTTCGCAGATCGTTTATCCTGTGTTCGCAGAGCTCTGGCGTAACCGCGAACTTTTGGACCGACAGATCGAGTTCTGGGCACGCAGCCTCACCAACGATGAGCTTACGTCGAACCTCTCGTACTTCAACACCACCGGCAGACGCTTCAGTCATCCACTCTGGCAAGCGGTGACCCATTTCTTCAATCACCAAACGCATCACCGCGGGCAGGTAACAACTCTTCTTCATCAACTAGGCAAGGAACCGGGGGTGACCGATTTTGTTGCCTTCGCTCGTGAAGAGCGTGACGAAGGGTTCGAGCAGTGACTCACGTCGTTGTGGTGGGCAAGCCGTCATCAGGGGGGCAACGGCCCCTAGGCTCAATTTCGCCAACAAGCCGGAAATGACCGCTTCTAGGTAACGGCGGGCGACACTTCCGTAGCTGCCTGGGCAATGGGAGCGAAATTTGGCGATGTGAGTACCACCGGCCAGCGCCGTGCTCTGAAAGTCGCAGTCGGGCATCACCAAACGCGAAAGTTTCTGGGCCGATGTGCGGTGGCTGTTACACGTTGTAGGGACCGAAAGGACGATCCCGCACAATGGCTCGAAATCCCGCTTCTCTTCCCCTAAGGGGCACCACTATCCTGGTCGCTTCCGCAGCTACTGTAGCCCTCGGTTTGGTCGCCTGTGGCGCCGACTCGACTGACGACGGTCAGGGGCAAATTACCGCCGGTACAGCCGGAATTCTCGACTCGGCGAGCGGTGGGCAAAGCGCCACCGCCGGCAGTTCAGGCAGGTTTGGCGACCGCGGCGGGGTCTCGGGCGTTTCTGGAGGAGCGGCCGTGACAGGTGGGCGTCCGGGCAACGTTGGCGGTGCGGGAGTTGGCGGTGCGGGAGTTGGCGGTGCCGGAGTTGGCGGTCGCGGTCTGGGTGGCGGCGCCATCGGCGTTGGCGGTCGCGGTCTGGGTGGCGGCGCCAGCGGCGGAGCCAGAACCACCACCGGCGGAGCCAGAACCACCACCGGCGGGGCCAGAGCCACTACCGGCGGCGTTCCTTCGACTGGCGGAGCCAGAACCACCACCGGCGGGGCCAAAGCCACCGGCGGCGTTCCTTCGACTGGCGGAGCCAAAGCCACCGGCGGCGCTCCTGCCACCGGCGGCGCTCCTGCCACCGGCGGAGCCAATGCTACCGGCGGCGCTCCTGCCACCGGCGGCGCTCCTGCCACCGGCGGCGTTTCGACCGGTGGGGCTGCTACGGGTGGGGCTGCGACTGGCGGCGCGGTCGGTACGGCGGGTGCGGCAGGCGCCGCTGCCACAGTAGCTTGTCCGTTGACAGTTCAGAATAGTCCGAGCGCAATCGCATGCGTTGCGGCTACCGATGACCAGTGCACGCTGACTGTGACAATGACCGGGATCGGAACGGCTACTTACGACTGCATTTGCACAGCCGGAAAATGGAACTGCGCTTCGTCGCTTGGCACGGCTCTCTGCCCCATTGGGATCTTGAGCGAGCCAACCACTACGGCTTGCACACCTGCGTCGGACACCACCTGTAGCTTGGTCGTCACGGCGGCACTGTCGTCGACGAACTACGCATGCACTTGCAATTCGGTGACTGGCAAATGGACCTGCTAGGCCGCCTGGCGCCAACCGAGAGATTTTCCCCGGTGGTTCGCTAGCGGTAACCCGCCTCATCGCGCGCAATTCGTCCCAGGATCCCTTTGACGGTGATGTCCAGTTGGCTCCCGTCACGGTAATCCGCTGGCACTACGAAATGCGCGCGATCCTCGGCGATTAGGTTGTAGACTTTGGCTTGCAGTTCGCGATTTTCCCAGCGTTTGGGATCGAAGACAGCCACTGAATGCCCCCCTTGGTGGCGCACCATCTTCATTGACGGGATGTCGGTGTCGCCGTCGCCGAAATAGACAATTCGCGAGAAAGGAATGTCCCGTTCGCGCGCCGGCCGCCAACGATTGACTGGTTCGTTGTCCCAGCTGTTTTCCACCCCCTTACTGATGCGAAATAAGTATTGGGTCTTGCTCGTGTAGTTGACCGCCTGGGCTGGCCAAATGGCGTAACCACGCTCGTCGTAGCAGTATCGCGAGGCGAACACGCGCCGAAACCAGCGCGCGATTCGGGTGCCTTGGATCATCTCTTCGTTGCCAGATGAGATGACGTAGTGTTCGAGCGCGAGGCCACAGCTGAGTGCATGCTGATTGACCCGCTCGAACCATTGCTCGACCCCCTCGAACAGGGGCGTCCGCGCGCCATGCGATTGCAATACGTCGCGCGTGATGGCGGTGCCAATTTCCGCGGCTCGGGCGATCAGCAACCGAAGATACACAAGGATCTCGTCGGCATCGTGAGTGCGCTTCTCGTTGTACACCAACGCCCAGAACGTCTCGGGTGCGATCTGGAGAACCTCGGGCAATAGACTGTGTTCCTGGATGTTACCTGGTGCAAGCGTGCCGTCGAAGTCGTACACAAGTGCGGTGCGAAGCGGAACCGTAGCAGTGGTTTCTGACATCTTCGTTCACCTGAGCTCGAGCAATCCTCGCAGCTCAGCCTCAAGCCTATCCGGTGTGCCGGTGCAATCGAGTTCAAACGCACGGCTACCGAGGCCAATTTCGAGCGCATGGCGGATAAAAGGATGGTTCCACACCGATACCTCGCCGAGCGCGGGGGTCTGCCGGTTGGGTAGCATGACAAGCCGCTGAATGAGGCGCCTCAGCCATGGCGCTTCGCGGTAAAGCAGCGTCAGGTAGGCGAGCCCGAATGCTTCGACCGCGACCGGGTTGTCACTGGCGAAGACCAATCCCGTCTCGGGCGCGATTTGGCACGCGCGCAACCCAACGATAGGCACTGCTCGGTCGGGGCCAAGGGTGACTTGGGCTTTGGTGCCAACGCAAAGAGTGAGGCGTTGCCGCGACGCCACGGCCAGGTTAATCTCAGTGATTTTCTCAAAGAATCGACGGCTATTGACCAGGCCTCGCGTTAGCCCGGTGCCGCGAACGAAGCCCTTCATCGACGTGTAGAACGGGCCATCGCAGTGAAAGGCCATCCGGCTATCGGTACGCAGGTAACCGACGGCCAGTTTGAACCCGAGCGTGATTCCACCTTGAGTGTGCGAGCTCAACCGCGGCAAGGTAATGATGTGATCGACCTCGCGAACCAGGCGCGTCAAGTGAAACCCGTCGGGCCAGGAATTGGCCTTTGGATCGTGAAAGTGAAAGAACCCCGCGTCCCAACCGCGCTCTTCGAACCCAACGAATTGCGCAGAAGTTCCGGTGCCCATCCCCGAGCGTTCGTAGCATGAGCGCGAAGTGCGCTTGTGGCTGCCGTCGGGCGCAAGCAATACATGCGCAACGCCAGCCATATCCCCGACGATCACCCGAGCACCGCGTGCTTGAAGTGCTTCGGCGACCACCTGGACTGCGAGTGGAGACGTAGTTGATGGGTACGGATCTGGGGAATTGAGAGCCACCTTGAGCAGAACCGTGTCGTTCGGGCGTAGCCAGGGGCAACCATTCGTGGCTCGCTCGAAGACCTGACGAATCGTGCCCCGCACTTGTTCAATGGGAGTTCCGCGCGCGACAGCACTGACAATAAGACGATCGGACATACCGGGTTCGAAAAGAACTCAACAGACTTACGCCATTATGCTCAACTGGTCACGCGGAGCCAAACGCAAATTCGCCGGTTGCCGAAGGCGGGCGTCTTGCGCGAGAATTGCGCCGTATCCTCGCGAGCCTTGGGGGAACCATTGTTTCTTCTGGGGCATGGGGCCGTCCTTGTCTGAAATTCATCCGGGCGTGCTTGAGAAGGATGCGCTTGAGTCACCAGCAACGAGTGTTGCGTCGCGGGGGCGCGCCACGGATACTGCGATGGTACCGACTTCGGCAGGGTCCTTGGGGCGAGACTTGGCACCCTCACTGCCGGGGTGACTCCCAAGGTCGGTGCCGGAAACGAGCTGGACAACGCGAGACAAAACGCTGACGCCGGTACCGCTGTCCGCGCCAACCGTCGCGTAGCCGAAGCGGTTCAGTAGATAGCCATTATCGGTTTCGGTGAGCAAGCGGACGCATTCGGTTTGACAACGCTCTGCTGACTCGTTCTCACCCCGTGCCACGTGGTTCAACGTCAAGTAGTGCAGACATTTGGCGCGCTCCAAGGCATCGTCGAATTTCGTGGCGAGCCGCAGTGCTTGGTCCAGATCCGCGTAAGCGGCTGCAAACCGCCGCTCCCCAGAGGCGATCCTGCCGAGTGTGCGGTGGGCGAAGCAGCAGTGCAGATCATGAGGACGCAGAAGTTCTGCATTGTGATCGAGGACCTTCGATGCAAGCTGCTTTGCTCGTGCGTAGTCGAATCGATCGAGTGCGACCCCAGCCTGGCTGAGAAGGACAGCGTGGTAGACTTCCCAACAAGCGACATCGCTGCGCGCGGCTACCGCGGCGGCCTCGTTTAGACAGGCCTCGGCGGCGTCGAGCTGTTCCCAAGCGTGAAGGGCCATCGCGCGCAGATGCATGCCGTAGGCAAGGATGGACGGATTGTCAAGTTCGCGAGCGATGCCGATGACCTCGTCGGCCATGTCCTCTGCGTCGCTCAGACGTCCCGCCTCGACATATGCCCGGCCAAGCCACACCTTCGTACGGGCGTGAACGAACTTGACTTCGGCTTGGGCCGCTGTTTGTCGGAAGCGATTCCAAGCGTGCTCGGTCTCCGCCAGCGTACCCTGCCGCGCTGCGGCAAAAACCCGAACCTCCATCATCCACGACTGAAGCATTGCTGTTGGGTGTGCGCGGGCAAATCCTTCTGCCGGTTTCCACCAGTCCGAGGTCTTGGTGTAGCCGCGAGTCAAATCGACCCACAGTCTTGTCACCAATGCGCCGCCAATCAAATGAACTCGGTCGTGCTCCGAGATGGGTGCGCTGACTTCACGGCGCAAGATGCTGAGGGTCTCCTCACAGCCGGATGCCGCTTCGTCGAACCGATGCATGGTGTGGAGTGCCGCTGCCCGGGCCATCAAGTACCCACCGCGAGGAAGCTTCTTGCTCGAATAGACGAAGGGCAAGAGTTGATCTGCGGCGGCCAACGCTGCTGGACAATGCCCCGAGTACACGTGGCAGTTCGCGAGGTATGTCGTGGCGGAAAAATAGTCCAAGAGCCGCTCAAGCGCTCGCCGTAGCGGCTGCGGCCGCAGGCGTGCCGCATTATACAACGCCGTTGCCAACAACCCGACGATGACGGCAACGGTGGCGCCTACCAAGTGACTGAGCGGAGCAATGAGCAAGAGCGCGCCGTGACGCAAGTGAAGCCGGCGGGCAACCTCCAGGTATTCGGGACCATGTTCGTGGTCGTGATAGAAACAAATTCGACCAAGGCGATCATTGAGCTTGCGCTCGAGTTCACGTCGGCGGTGCCAGACGGCCGCACCGGTCAGAGCGAGGGCACGCTGATACGCCTCTTTTGCGTCGAAATAGGCAAACTCTTGGTAGCGTGCGTCGCCGGCCCCAACGAGATACGTGAGCGCCTGTGACGCATCACCGGCTTCGGCAAAATGATACCCGAGTTCTGCCGAACGATCGCGCTTGCTGGAATTCGATTCAGCGAGCAGCCCCTGCGCCACTGCTCGATGCATGACTCTTCGTTCTACTAACCCAATCCCTTGGTAAAGGACGTCGCGCAGACGACGGTGGTGAATTCGGATTCGCCGGTCTTGAAGATCGATCACCTCGTGGAGGCGGAGTTCGTCAACAGCGTCGAGCAAACCCTCGTCGTTGAGCGCGGACAAGGAGCGCGCAAAGGTGAAGTCCATGGCGTTGTCCAACACCGCGCCAAGCTGCGCCAGCCGGAGTGCCGTCGGGGAAAGTGTTGCAACTCGACGCCCCAAGGCTGCGGCGAGGCTTTGGGGCAGCTCGGTGCCAACGAGTGAATCCGGAATCACCAGCCGCGTGCGCTTGCGTTGGATGAGTCCGCGATTTGCCAGATCTCTCAGGATTTCCAAGGCAAAGTAGACGTTGCCCGAACAGGAGCGTTCGACGTCTTCGACGAGGGTGGGACTGGCGGCAACTGGCCCAAGCGCTCCGACGATAAGATCACCAATCTGTTCTCGCGTCATCCGGTCTAGCTCGAGCCGGCGACTGCTTGACAGTACCTGCTCGAGCGAATGTGATATTGGCTCACCTGTGCGCAGCGTGGCGACGATGGCGAGGTTGCCGTAAATGCCGCCAGTGATGAGCGCATTGAGCGCATCGAGGCTTGCTGCGTCGGCGAGATGAATGTCGTCGATCGCAAATAGCACCTGTCGATGCTTCGAGATGCCGTCCACAAACGTGGCAAACGCAGCATGCCGAGCGCGGCGCGCGGCCACGGGATCAACCGCGTGCTGATTGCCTTCGGAAGCGGCGTGTGATTCCGATGGCAGTAGTGTAGCCTTGTCGCCGATTCGGTCCAGTACCGATTCCGCCGCGGGGACGTGCAAAAGTGGCGCGAGCAAGTCTTCAAGTACTTCGTACGGACTTCCGGCAAAGCCGCGCGCTGAAGCTCGAGCTACGATCGCCCCACGCATACCGATCTCGAGTAGTAACTCGTCGAGTAGGCGTGTCTTGCCCGTCCCAGCGGGGCCCACGATGACCGTTGGGTTTGGTTTGCCCGAAAACGCTTCGGTGACGGCGCAGCGTAGGTCCCCGAGTTCGCGATTGCGGCCGACCAGAGCAGGGGTGCGGAGGTAGACAGTGGGGTCGAGGTCAAAGTCGATGTCTGCGAATTCCGAGAGCCGCGACACGACTTCCAGTGCGCTTGCGGGGCGATTTGCGGGTTCCGGTGCCAAAAGGTCGCGGACTAGACGGGCAAACTCTGCCGGCACATCTGGCCTGACCTCGCGCAGATCTCGCGGACGCTCGGTTTTCGTTTTTAGCAGGCGAACGCCCGTCGAGGCATCGAACGGCAGCTGCCCAGTCGTAATTTCGTACGCTAGCACGCCCAGCGCGTATAGGTCTCCTCGAACGTCAGTGGGCGAACCGAGCCACGCTTCTGGTGCCAGGTACGCTAGCGTGCCAGCAACGGCGTTGCCCTTTTGCCCCAACTGTTCGGTCAAGCCGCAGTCCATGAGCTTGACCTCGATCGCATGGCTTGAGGCAGTCGGTAAGATCCGCACGTTCGCAGGCTTGACGTCTCGGTGCACGTAACCACGCGCATGCATGAACGTGAGCACATCGGCAATCGACAACAAGACCTGGAAGATCGACGCCAACGCGAGCTTTCCTACGCTCGATAAGTCCTCCCCACCGAGAAGCTCCATCGTAAAGTATGAAGTGCCGCTGTCGAGTACGCCGTAGTCGAAGACTTGCACGAGTCGCGGATGGCGCAGTCGCGTCATCGAACGAAACTCCTGCTGCAAGTACAGCAGGTTGCGCGGTTCATCTTCCGACAACTTCAGCACCTTGAGTGCCACCTCACGCTCGTGCAGTGAATCGTTGGCGCGATAGACGACACTCATCCCACCGTGGCCGAGTTCGGCGATGATCCGGTACCTCCCGCCGATGATTTCACCGACAGCGAACCGAGGTGGCTGAGTTCTGTGCACTACGTTCAAAGTAGCGTCGGTTACGGCATATGCCCGCGCCGGGTTTCTGTCTGTTGATGTGGGTACCGGATGAGCCCGCCTTGAGCAGTGTTTCTATGGCATTTCAAGCAATCCGGCCGGACGTCGCATTTCGTGGCCGGGGCGATCAAGGCGCGCCCGGGTCCCCGCCGCGGCTCGGTTGAATTGGCGTGCTCGGGAAACTAGGCTGGCCATCATGGTCGGTCGATATTGTCTGAGCGCCGAGCTGCGCCCGCGTCAACCGAAGTGATTGGCCGTGCAGTTTTCTGCACGAGATTCGGCAAAAAACACAGCGTGTGAAGATGTTCCGTTGTACCCGATTGCTTCGTGTCGACAGCAAGCGCAGCGGCGCGCCATCGTCAATTCGCTATCAGGGGGGCGACACGCTCAGGCGTCATTGCTCCACAGGCACCCGCGCGAATAACTCAACAGCTGTTGCAATCTGCGCAGCACAAGCGGATTTGGTGTCAACCACGCGGCCTACACAAAAATATCCGCACGCGGAATTGCAAGGAGTAGCAACAATTGGACAAGCTCAGCGTCAAATTCGCATCGAACAGCAACTTGACTAGAATCTTTGCAAATCGCTGAAAAAGCGGCGTTGTGCCAGGGCTCAGTCTGTGTCAAGGCACAGCAACGTGCGTCTCTCCTTGGGTCGGAACAGCTGTTCGTTTCGGTCCGATTCGGCACCCTTCGCCCTTCTACCCGCACATAGGGATCCCATGAGAATTCGCCTTTCCTTTGCTCAGAACGTGGCACTCGGCACAAGTTGCGTATTGCTAGCGGCCTGCGGCGCATCGAGTCCAACGACGACGGAACCTCCGCTCATTGCAGTCGGCGGCACGTTCACGGCTGCTCAAGGCGGCAACACAGTCGTTGGCAACGGCGGAGCAACAACTATCGGTGGTACTACGGCAAGCAATCCCAAAGGCGGGGCAACGACAGGCAACGGCGGGGCAACGACAGGCAACGGCGGGGCAACGACAAGCAACGGCGGGGCAACGACAGGCAACGGCGGGGCAACGACAAGCAACGGCGGGGCAACGACAAGCAACGGCGGGGCAACGACAAGCAACGGCGGAGGTGTCACACGCGGCGGCACGAACGGCACAGGCGGTGCCACCAGCACCGGCAGTTGCGTGGACACGCCGCGCTCGAGTGAGTCTTGTGCTGACGCCAAGGCATGGGGTTTCTGCGCACAAACCTGGTTTGCCGGAAATTGCAAGGTGACATGCGGTACCTGCAACGCGACTTCCGGCAATGGCGGGAGCCCTGGGGCGGGCGGTGCGGCGCCAGCCGGAGGCAACGCGTCGGTTGGAGGCGCGAGTGCGACCGGTGGCGCTGCCACATCGGCGACGGGTGGGTCAACGGGCACGGGTACAGGTGTTACGGTGACTCCGCTGTCGAATGGCAGCTCAGGCATCACTACGCGGTATTGGGATTGCTGCATGCCCTCGTGTTCTTGGGCGGCGAATGCCAAGGCCGATGGTAAGTCGTCACCTTCGACAGTATGTGCCAAGGATGGCAACACCGTCGTGGGGGAGTCCGCCAAGAGCGCCTGTTCGGGTGGTTCTGGCTTTCAGTGCAATTGGGGCGCGCCCTGGCAAGCAGGCGACAACGTGTCTTACGGATTTGCCGCCCACAATGGGGGTAATTGCGGTAAGTGCTACCAACTCGACTTCAGTGGCACAGGCGACAACGCTGGCGCCAAAGCACTCGCAGGCAAAAGCATGATCGTGCAGGTGGTCAATACCGGCGGGATCGCCGCGAATCAATTCGATTTGCTCATTCCCGGTGGAGGCGTGGGCGCGAACAACGCTTGTACTGCCGGTGCGTCGCAGTGGGGCAGTGTCCCAGCTGGGGCCACCTATGGCGGGTTCCTCGCCACATGTGGAACTAGCATGACTTGTGTCACCGACATGTGTAAGGCCGCATTCGGCAGCAACACCGGGTTGATGGGTGGCTGCAATTGGTTCGTCGGGTGGTTCAACGGGGCAAACAATCCTGGCGTCAAGTATGCCGAAGTCGCTTGCCCTGCTGCAATTACGAACAAGTCGGGCTTGAAATAGGTTTTCTTACGCATTGTTCTAAAGTCCTGGCTTCCACACGTAACATCTTCGGCAGCTCTCGTTTTCGGCGTGCCCTGATCGCGATTGGGGCGCGCCAAGCCTTGCTCGAGTGTTGCAGCCGTTTAAATCCGAATGATCCGCCAATCATTAGAGGTAGCGGGGGCACGATGATAGCAACGTCAGTCTACTGACGAGATGCAATTGGTTCACTGGTTGGTTTCCAGCAGCGACAAACCCAGTCGTCAAATTGGGCGAGTTCCCTTGTCCCGTCGTGTGACCACGAAAAAGTGGTCGGTGATGTAGCGAGCCTCGTCGAAGCCGGGTGCTTCACGTGGCTACGTGCGCCGCTTCAGTGAGCGACCAAACGCCTAAGTTGTGCTGCATCTGCAAAACGCGGCAAATCTCGATGGGCCGAGCCCGTGCGTAGCTGCATTTTGCCCCGGAAGGCACGTTGGGGGGCGAGGTGGGGGAGGTTCGACGCCAAGTTTTCTCGAAACAAGTAGGGCAGTGGCAGTGATCCCCCTTGCCGTTGTGGCCGGACCGTCACATGGTCTCGGGGTGAAACTTAGCCAACCGGCACGCGCACCGTTTGCCCCCACGGGCTCTCTTGGGATCGATGAAGCTACTTGTCAGCGGATCCTCGGCATCGCCCTCGCGCGCGGTGGCGACTATGCCGATTTGTTCTTCGAGTATCGCTCTTCGTCGAGCCTTTCCTTCGAAGAGGGGATCACTCGCAATGCGGCCAAGGGCGTGTCGATGGGTGTCGGGGTGCGGGTCTGTCACGGCGAGGCGACGGGCTATGCGCACACCGAAGACCTTAGTTTCGAGTCGATGAAGCGTGCTGCGGAAACGGCGGGAAAGATCGCGGACGCCAAATCGGGCCTGAATCCCACGACGTTTGTCGAAAAAGTCTTGCCGCGTCGCTACGACCTCGACAAATTCAGCATTGATTTGCCCGGGCTTGACAAGCGAGCTTTGCTCGAGCGCGCCCACGCAGCAGCCCTTTTGGCCGATCCGCGCGTGACCAAGTTTGAAGCCGGATTCGTCGAAGAGTTGCGCGAAATCTTCATTGTCACGAGCGACGGGGTGAGTGCCTTCGATCAACAGCCGATGATTCGACTGGGTTGTCGCGCTGTGGTTGAGGTTGGTGCTCGGCGTGAGTCGGGCAGTAGCGGTGGCGGTGGGCGAATGACGCTCGGGTATTTCGATATTCTCTCACCCGAACAGCATGCGCAACGTGCCGTGCGGCAGGCCACGGTCCTGCTCGAAGCACAACCTGCGCCGGCAGGGCAGATGGAAGTCGTCTTGGCGCCTGGCGATAGCGGGATCCTATTGCATGAAGCGGTGGGTCATGGCCTTGAGGCGGACTTCAACCGCAAGGGTACTAGCAACTACGCCGGACGTGTCGGGCAATTGGTTTCAAGCGAGCTATGCACCGTGGTTGACGACCCATCGCTGCTTCAGAGTCGAGGCTCGATTAACGTCGATGATGAAGGGCAGGTGCCGGACAAGCAGATGCTGATCGAGAACGGCGTGCTGCGCGGCTACATGCAGGATCGGCTCTCGGCCAAACACTATGCCCTGGGCGCGTCAGGCAATGGGCGGCGCGAGAGCTTCGCCAGCGTGCCGTTGCCGCGAATGACCAACACAATTCTGCTGGCCGGTCCACATGATCCGGAAGAGATCATCGGAAGTGTCAAGCGGGGTGTTTACGCCCGGGCCTTTGGCGGGGGCCAGGTCGACATCGGTAATGGCGACTTTGTTTTCAGTCTCACTGAAAGCTACCTGATTGAGGACGGAAAATTGACCGCTCCGCTCAAGGGCGTGAATCTAATCGGTAACGGTCCGGAAACATTGGGTGGGGTAACCATGCTGGGTCATGACCTCGAGGTATCCGATGGGATCTGGACCTGCGGAAAAGCTGGACAGAGCGTTCCTGTCGGTGTTGGTTGTCCAACTGTCAAACTGTCACGGGTGACCGTAGGTGGAACACGCATCGAATGATTCTGGGCGTAAGCGTCGAAAAACCTTCGTCGGTGTGCTCGGCCACGTCCAGCACCTAGAGCGTGAGGACGGCGCAGCGTCGACATTGCGGCAGTTGGGCGCGGTCGTGCGCACGCTCGATCTCTGGGACGACCCGGTCAACCTGATCGATGACGCTGACGATGAGCTTGATGTACGCCCGCGTGCACTCGTGTTTGAAGCCCTCGATCGCCCGGACTTGGCAGTCGCGGCGCTGCGCGCCGTGCGCAAAGAGCACTACTTCGACAACGTCGGCGCGTTGATTACCGTCACCGTGGGTCAAGTCGCGCGCATTGAGCCTTCGAGCGGTTTCGATGACTTCTGCCTGTCGCCTTACGTTCCGGAAGAACTATACGCGCGGATCCGTGCGCTGGAGTGGCGCCGCAGTGAGTTCGCGACCGAAGAGCGGCACAAGGTTGGTGGCATTGTGGTCGACAAGGTGGGTCACGAGGTTTTGCTCGATGGCCGTTCAGTCCAGCTGACCGCTAAGGAGTTTGCCCTCTTGGCCTACCTCTGCGAGCGGCGCGGCAAGGTGCTCTCGCGCGATCATCTGTTGGCTCGGGTGTGGGGCAATCGTTACGAAGGTGGCCCCAGAACCGTGGATATTCACGTCCGACGGCTGCGGGCCAAGCTCGGCTCGGCCTTGCCGCTGGAAACTTTGCGCGGCTCGGGATACAAGCTTCGAACCCCGGGAACTGAGAATGGTTCCGGTGGATCGGAGTCCGAAGAAGAATGATCGTTATCTCGACGGGTTGCCCTTCGGGGATAGGTCCAGAGATTTCAGTTCGAGCTGCTGCCGAAAAGAAGGCGCCCTGCGTCTTGGTCGGTGACTTCGACTGCTTGGTCGAGGCGGCGCGGTTGGTCAAGATCGATCCGAAGCGGCTCGTTCCCTATGCTGACACGCCGCTCAAGAAGGGCGCGATTGCGGTCGTCGATGCCGGGCCGCGTCTGACCAAGAAGGATCGCAAACCGGGTAAGCCAACCCAGGTGTCCGGGATCGCACAGCTCGCCTACGTCGACGTTGCTTACGATTTGGTCAAAGCGACGCGGGGCGCCGTGCTCGTTACGGCGCCAGTGAGCAAAAGCGTAATCGCGCATTCGGGTGAGCCGGGTGCTGAGAAATTCCTCGGGCATACCGAGTGGCTCGAGGCACGCGATCGGGCAGCGTTCTCAGTGATGTGCTTTGCCCTCGAGCGCTTCTCGACCAGCCTGGTCACGACGCACTTGCCGATCTCGAAGGTCCCGCGGGCGCTCACGCCGGAACGTGTCGCGCGTTCGACGGTGGCCCTCGGTGAGCTTCTGGCGTGCATGCACTCGGGGCGGCCAAAGATCGCCATCTGCTCGCTCAATCCCCACGCTGGCGAGAGCGAGCTGCTCGGGTGCGAGGAAGCGACAGCGATCGTGCCTGGCATCGAACTAGCCCGGCAGCGTCTCGGGCGTAAAATTGAGCTTGTCGGGCCATTGGGCGCCGAAACCGCGTATCGCAAGGCGAATACCGGTGTCTATGCCGGAGTCGTGGCAATGTATCACGATCAGGCGACCATACCGATGAAGCTCATCGCATTTGGTGATGCGGTCAATGTCACCTGGGGCTTGTCGATCGTTCGCACCAGCGTCGATCACGGCACCGGCTACGACATTGCATGGACCGGCAAGGCCAATCCGAAGGGCATGCATTCGGCGATCGATCTGGCAGCGCGGCTCGTGCGTCGTGCCTAGCAAGGTAAGTTCGATCGGTTTGCTACCGGAGGTCAGCGGAGTGCGGCACTTGCGTGCCTCAGCGTCGGGCGCACTCGTTGCGGCGGGGATCCGCCGCTTCGAGCAGTTGTTGCAGTCGGATTTGGGTCGGCTGCCCGCGGCCACGGCGACTGACGAGCGCCACTTGGCGGCGCTACAGCGGCGCATTGCAGTCGAGGTACTTCGCGCAGCAGTCCTTGGGATGCTGCTTCATCAAAGATTGTCCACACAGTTGCGGCTTTTTGACGACACATTTTGCGTCGTTGCTCCGACAGCTCGAATTGAACCGCTTGTGGTTGACGCGGCCACACCGGAAGAACTCGGCGAATTGCTTGAATCGCTACTGTCGCTGACGCCCCACCACTTCAAGGGCAAATTGCGCTTCTTGCCGAGCAAACAGCGCAAGCAGCGCGGCATGTTCTACACACCGCGGGCTTTGGTCGAGTCTGTTGTCGCCAGCGCCATCGCGCCCTTTCGCGAGCCAGCGCAAGGGTTGCCGCGGATCTGTGATCCCGCGCTTGGCGGTGGGGCATTCCTGCTCGGTGCGGCGCGCGAGCTTCTAGCTGCACGGTGCCCCTCTGAGCTCGGTGAATTGTCGCTGCGACGCGAGATTGCTTTGCACATGCATGGCTTCGATATTGAGCCGCTCGCGATTGCCGTCACCGAAGCGGCATTTGCCGCTTGGGCTAAGTTGAACGAGGCGCAAATCGCCCAGCTACGACGCCAGCTACAGTTGATGGATGCGCTCGCGGCTTGCAATGCGCTAAGCTTCGAGCTTGTGATCGGCAACCCGCCGTGGGTCGCCTACGCTGGGCGCGCGACGCAACCATTGACGGCCGAGCGCCGCCTTTGGTTGGCCAAACACTATGCGGCATTTCATGGCTACCCGACCCTGCACGCGTGTTTCGTCGAACTTGGAGCGAGGCTTGCTCCCCAAGGTAGAGTGGCCTTGCTCGTTCCCAGTCCGATCGCCGACCTCGACGGTTATCGTCCAATGCGCCGCGTGCTTACCCGGACGCACCGGATCGACCACGAGCTCATCGAGTACGGCCAAGACGCGTTCGAGTCGGTGGTTCAGCCATGTTTCTGCATCATTGCTGACGCCGAGCCAGCCGCAAACGAAAGCGACTTACCCTGGGCGTTGGTCGAGCGCAGTGGGGCCCGGGTAACGGCCGCACGCGTCGCTCCCCCGAAGTGCCTCGAACGCTTAGGTGCCCTCGGGCGCTTTCCTGTCGAATGCTTTCGTGAGATCGGATTTCAAACCACAAGTGAAGTGACGCAGACCATGCTGCGCCGTGGCAGCGACGTGACGCCGCCCTTCGACTACCCCTTGCTCGAAGGCCGTGACGTGAGGGAATTCCAAGTGGGTGCGCCAAACCTGTACCTGCACGTGGACAGCGAGCGACTCAAACGCCTGCATTGCCGGCTGCGCGACGTGCAAGAGTTCCAACAGGTGCAATTCGTCGTGCGGCAGACCGCAAGCTACACGATTGCCGCGTTGCACAGTGGCCTGCCGTTCCGCAATTCACTCTTGGCAGGGTTCGGCTGCGCGCAAGCCGCGCCAGCGGTTCTGGTTGGGCTGCTCAACTCCACGCTGATTCGGGCGGTGCACCTCGCGGGCCAGCGTGACGCGCGGCAGAAGACCTTTCCGCAAGTCAAGGTGGCCCATTTGCGTGGTTTGCCGGCTCCTGCCCTGGACCAGCCGCGATCGAGCGAACTTGAGCGAATGGTAGTCGGAATTCATGGTCGCAAACTGGATCCGAGTGAGCGCACCGAGCTCAATGCGCTCGTCTACGCTTGGTATGGCATCTCGGGCGATGAGACAGCCGAAGTCGAGCGGTTTTTCGCGGATCGGCTGTAGCTTAGCCCGTGTTTTGGTCCATGGTTCAATCGAAATTTTAGCGCACACGAAGTGTCACCGCTTTTTTTTCTCGACTGTCGGATTTTACACAACTCAGCTGCGTCACGTCCGATGTGCCGGCATGACCCTACAAATGCGGCTACTCGTCCTGCTAGTTCTCGCTCTGAATGTTGGTTGTAGCGACCGACAGCCCACCCAAGCCGGTCCCTACGTCAGGTTCGTCGCGCCAAATGACGGGCAATCCGTCAGTGACACGATCCAGTTTCGCCTGGACGTGAACCTGCCTGAACCGGTCGAACGCTTCGAGTTCGGCGTGGCGGGACAGGAACTCGGCGCCTTTGCCGAGGCATTGCCGCAACTGGAATTCGACACCTCCCGCTTGGTCAATGGCCCCCAGCGCTTCATCGCGAGAGTCACAACAGATTCAGGCGAACAATTCGAAGATGTCGTCGAGTTCGTAGTACAAAACGCACCGCACCGACTTGAATGGTATCGACCACTGCGTCAAAGCTACGCCAAAGGTGAGACTGCCACCCTCGAGCTGCGGTACACGGACTCGGGGCTTGCTCTCGACGCGGACTTCTCGGAGCTTGATACTGCATTTGCTGCCAAAAAAGTCGTCGCACGCGACCTTGGACTAGGCAAATATGAGCTGTCGTACCCCATTTCATCTGCCAACAGTGCGGACGATGCGGTGCATAATGTCTACGTTACTGCGACCGACAAGAGCGGCCAAGTGACCCACTCGAAGCTTCGACTCCGCCTGCAAACACTGCCCACCATCCCAATTTCGGTGTCCGGTGCAATCTTCGTGGATTCCCCGTTCCCTGATTCAGTCGCTGTTGACGCGGGCGCACCGCAGATCACAGAGCTAGCGGCTCCCGAATACCTCACGTCCGGACTGGCGAGCCCAATGACCGTTCGTTGGCAAACCGACGGCTTACCTGCAAAGCGCCTGATTGTTGCGGCGCAGAACTACCATGGCTATTTTGTGCTTCCCCTCGTAGCACAGTCGGCGACAGTGAATTTGAGTCTGCCGTCTCAGGCACCAGGTAGCTCGGTCACGCTTACACCAGTAACGCTTTTGGTGCGTGCGGTGGACAGTCAAAATCAGGGTGTTGGCACCTGGCGCCACTCGGTTATCCCCAATTTCCTCAAACCCGCAGGCGCACGAATCTACCTGACATGGGACAGCCCGATGGACCTCGATCTAGAGGTTCTTGCTCCCAACGGTACAACTATCAACTACGAAAGTCCGTCAGCTGACGGCGGTACCCTCGACCTTGATTCAAACACGCTTTGCTCGATCGACAACCGTAACACTGAGGTTATATCTTGGCCAGAAGGCGAAGTGCCTGTGGGTGAATTTACCCTAAATGTCAGCGCCTTCGGGGCCTGTGGTCAGGCTCGCACCAACTTCAAGGTCGTGGCTGAGGCCTGCGGTAAAACTCAGGAGTTTGCAGGAACCTTCTTGGCAAGCGAGGCAGACGCTTCGAGCAACCAGCGACAAGTCGGCAAATTCGTCATCGATTGCGCCCGTCGCGTGCACGGCACCATCGGGTACCTAGCAGATCTCCATAATTTCCCTGCAGCGGAGCTGCCAATCCGCGCGCTTACCGGCGATTCCGGCGCGCCGACGGTGCTTGCGGAAGGCACCACGGGCCCCGCGGGCGAATTCAATCTGTACCTTCCGCCGACCGGATACGACGAATATCGCGTCGAGGTAAATGCGCGCTGGACCAATCCGCGCACGGGCAAACCCATGCTTTGGGTATCGCCAAAAGATTCGGACAGCGTCTACTACCTTGCAACCACTGCAATCGATGCCAAATCCCACCCCGATCAGTTCAGTGACCTTTGGTTCGATGTCGAGCATGGCTCGGGGATCCTGAACATGATCGACAGTGCGCGCCGTGCCTACGAATGGGTCGAGGGTCATATGCCGCTCGATATGGTCGACCGGGTGGGGCCGATCGGTATCCGTTGGGAAGTGAACAAATTTGCCGGTACCTGGAACGAGCTGGGTTCGTATTACGATGGTTCAAACATCAACATTGGCGGCAATGCGGCGAATCGGGATGATATCGACCGTTCTGCTGTAGCCCACGAATTCATGCACCACGTGACTTACTCAATGACGAAGTGGTCGGTGGGAGGCACGCACTATTTGGATCAACGAATCAACCCCTCGCTCGCTTACAACGAGGGCTTGGCGACGGCCTTGGCCCAGCAGGCGCTCGGCGATCCCGAGTATCGCGACAATCAGGCTAATGGTGCATATTTCAGTCTCGACCTCGAGGACCGCACGCAATCGCAGGCTGATGTCACCAAGGGAAACGACCGCGGGGTGGACGGCAACGTGGTTGGAGGCAAGGTCAGCGAGATCCTCGTTGCGGCACTCTTGTGGGATCTGATGGACGCCAAGGGGTTTTCCAGCAAAGAAGCCCACGATCAGGTCGACAGCAGTTACTGGGCCACTCTGAGCGCCTTCTCGCACTATGTGGCGACCGAGGCGGGTGGCGATCGCGGCGCCGATGGCCCCGATCTGGTCGACTTCATTGACGGCTGGCGCTGCTATTCCCCGGGCGTTCCCCAGGCCAAACTCGAGGCGCTGTTGAACGAACGCCAATTCACGTACGAATATGCAAACGCAATTTGCGCGACGCGAACTGACTGACCTGGTCCAGGAGAAGGGTACCGCTCGGTTTCGGGAAAGCCAAGCCAGCAGCCACGCGCTTCTAGTGGAATTGTCTTGCGGATACGATGATCTGGCCCGGGCTGAACGACGGTTGCGTGTCGGCGATGACTTGGCCGTCCATGGCGGTGATGCGCAGGGTGAATGAGCCTGCGCCAAACCCGCTCGCATCGGTGAGCGTCCCGTCGGTGCCGCGGGCCATTGTCACGAAGGTCTTGTGATTCGTGCTCTGCACTTCAACTTTGCTTACTGGGACCAATGCGTTGCGCACCCAGAGGCTCGTCCACCACTCGTTGGCACCCGTCTGAAACTCGTAGAGCAGCATGCCGGTGTCTGCCGGGCACTTGGCGAACTGCCAGGTCATGGCGCGCGGATACTCGCCAGTATTCAGTGCTGCGTAAACTGAGGGGCTCACGTCGATGTCACCGGGTTGGTTCGTGTCCCCATAGGTCACGACACGGGCAACGATTTGACGGGATTGTCCAGTTTTGATAAAAATGCAGTCATCGCAAACCCCGCCATTCTGGGCGTAAGTTACCGAAACTCCCGCGAGGTATTCGCCGTGCAACCCAACAGCATCTCGCATGCTTGCGACGTAGCCTCCCGCGGGGTTGCACGCATTCGGCCATTGCGATTCAGCAAAGTCGACTGGGCCCAAGTGGAATTGGCCCGAATGGACCTCGCCATACACGGTCGCATCAGACGTCGGAGCGCCGGTGGTTGTCGCAGTCGTACCGCCACTCGACACTTGGGTTGACGACTGCCCGCCCAGGTCACCGATGGTCGTATTGGAAGTCCCGCCACCTCCGCCATTGGATTCGTCGGTCGAACTGCAACCAAGCTCCAGCGTGTGCAGCGCGAGCAACAGCACCGCGATTCGAACAGTGTTTGCCATTCGGGCAGAATACCAGCATCGTGACAGGGAATGAAACCGGTTGCTGCAATGAGGTGCGGGTGACTCCCACCCCGCCGTAGACTGGCACAATACGCGCTACCTCAGCGACAGCACGACCAGCACCAATCCAGCTTCGACGTGGTACGTGCACCTGTCCTGCGCCGGGCCGCGAGTTGTCATTCCCCGACACACGTATCTCCACCGTCGTCGAGACCCTTCATGGCATGCGCGTCGAGGATCCTCACCGTTGGCTCGAGGATGCGAACAGCGCCGAGGTTCAGGCCTGGACTTTGGCGCAAGATAACTTCGCTCGCGAACGTCTGCGTGCGCTACCGCTCACGGACACGCTACTTCAGTGCTTCACCGAGCCCTACTACCTAGATTGGATGTCGGCCCCGTTCCGACGCGCTGGATCTAGATAATGCCTATGCCGAGTGGAAACCGCTGACTGTTGGCGAGAAAACCAACTATCCGAAACTCGCCACGTTTGACCTGGGCGCAAAAGCCCTGGGCAACGACGGCAGCGTCCTCTCGGATTGCGATTGGCACCCGAACGTTGCCGACCACCAGCGGATGGGAGCGATCCTACAGCAGCAGTTCTCGACCAAATCGGGATGGTAATTTCAGATTGTGGTTCACGCGAGGCACCACACTGGCCTATCACGGCACATCAGACGCTCTGACTTCGATCACGATTGGGGCAGACTTCTGTCCAGCCGCGTTTGCGATCTCGAGCTGGTGGCGTCCAGCGCGGAGCCTGAAGCGCGGAACGAAGGGAGACCGATATTTGCCCTCCGCCTTCCCGTCCACGAGTAGTTCGATTTCGCCATCTGTTCGCGGCACGTGCACTTCGAGCAGAAGTTCCTGCAGGCTCAGGTCCCGCTCCGGATCGATCACGAATCGGCTGTTGCTGTCGGGATGGGTGATGCGGAGCACATCCGACGCGGGCGTCACTTCCATGGGCTCACAGTTTGGTGAATAGCCGTCTGGTGCCAATGTTCGCCCGGTGGTTTGAGCCCACGCGCGGTACTTTTCGGGTAGCACTTCGAATACGCCAGAATGGATGACGCTTGCCGGACAGGCGGGGCCAGCGAGTTTGCCGTTTCGTCGATCCAGCTCCAACACGCGGTGCCACTGGCAGGTCGGAAGCTCGGACTTGATGCTGACGTGTTCAAAAATCCCATGTGCACAATGTGGCCCGCGAAGTTCGCCTGAGAGCGGGCAGATTTCGACGCGCTTGACGCCATAGTGCAGTCGAAGCTTTTCGTCGGCTTCCCACCGGGGCAGTGCCAATAGCTTGGGCTTTTGTCCGGAACTCGCGACGCCCAAGATGGAGTGAAAGATCGGGGCCGCTCCGGCAACACCCCCGACTTTGAGCATAGGCCGACCATCGAAATTACCCACCCACACCCCAACGGTCACGTTGCTCGAATACCCCACCACCCAATTGTCGCGATAGCCCTTTGACGTGCCGGTCTTGGCCGCCACCTCAAAGTCGAACTTGAGCGCCGAGTCGATACCAAAACTCGATTGGCGCGCTGCTGGATCCTTGAGTATGTCCGTAATAACGCTGGCCACGGCCAGGGGAACCACCTGCGCATCGGCGCTCGATGGGAATCGCCTCGTGCTTGGCGCCGCCGGCGATGCTTTATCTGTCTGAACGTTCGCTTGAGTGGTCACCTCGGTTACAACTCTCAACGCAATGGCGTTACCACCTCGCGCTAGTGCCAGATAGCCGCGAACCAACTCAAGCAAGGTCACCTCGCCATCACCGAGAGCCAGCGCTGGACCGTAGAATTCAGGTGCTTGGTTCAGTGACTCGAAGCCAAATCGGTGCAAATACGCGAGTAAACTCGACGCACCCAACCGGGCCGCCGTGTGCACGGCGGGCACATTCAGCGAATTTCCGAGAGCTTCACGCAGACGCACCGGTCCATGGAATTTATCGTCAAAATTGCGCGGTGTGTAGGGCCCGGCCTCAGTCTCGAGCGATAGCTCGAGATCGGGCAATACTGTTGCAGCTGAATAGTCGAGCTCCTCAAATGCCGCGGCGTAGAGGAATGGTTTGAGCGTGGAGCCCGGTTGGCGTTTGGCCCGTACGCCGTCCACCTGCCCCTGATTGCCGTCATCGTAGAAATTAGGCGAACCGACGTAGGCCAGGACTTCCCCGGTGGCGTTGTCAACGACGAGCACCGATGCAGACGAAACCTGGTGATCGCGCAGCCCTTCGAGAACTTTCGCAATTGCGGATTCGCAGGTACGCTGAAGCAACGGGTCAATGGTACTACGAATGCTGATCGCTTGGCGCGTATCTGTGGCAGAAAGCCCATCCTGCAAAGAAGAGAAGGCGCCTTGCATGAGTGCGGAAACGAAATGCGGCGCGCCGAAAGTCGTTCGGGGGAATGCTTGGAGCAATTGTTCGCGGCGAGCAACTTCAATTTCTGAAGCGGGGATTCTGTTGCTTTGGGCCACGGCGGTGAGGACTCGCGATTGTCGTCTGAGCGCTCGCTCCCGATGGCGGACGTAGGCATAGCCGGTCGGGCTCTGAGGCAGCCCCACGAGCAACGCGGATTCTCCCAGCGACAAGGCAGACACCGGTTTGCCAAAGTAACCTTGTGCCGCCGCCCCGATTCCGCGCAAATTGGGCCCAAAATCAACGCGATTGAGGTAAGCTTCCAAGATTTGGGTCTTATTTAGCGACGCCTCGATTCGAAGCGCCAGCGCCATCTCGCTGAGTTTGCCAACGATGTTACGGCGGTGAGGGCGGAGGTTGCGGGCGAGCTGCATGGTCAGGGTCGATGCGCCGGAAACAATCCTTCCCGTCCAGAGGGATTGCACAGACGCCCTCAAAATACTTAGCGGATCGATGCCAGGATGAAGGAAGAAGTGACGGTCTTCCACCGCGACCAAGGCCTCCTGTAAAGCAACGGGGACTTCGCTCAGTGGAGCCCATTGCGAAAGTGTCCCGGCCGGGCCGCGAACTTGACGCAAGACGCCACCGTTGCGATCGAAGACCATGGTGCTTTGCCCTGTCGGTAGGGCTCGAAGCTCGGCTGGCAAAGACAGTGTCATCGCATAGGCCGCTAGCAGAACCCATGGCCCAAGAACGCAGGCAAGAAAGACCGCTGCAACGCGCTGCTTTGAAAGTTGCATCAGCCGTAGGCCCACGCCCCACAGAGCATGAGCCGCCAAACCGATGACTCGGCTATTCTGCCTGAGTAACTTCAAATCGACTCGCCTTCGTTTGGCCGAATACCTCGCTGTCATACATGCAAGCCGCACGTGTGGGCGGCATCACGAAACTACCGGTTGAAGTAGCACGCGCCAAGTAGCGAAAGTGATAGATCCCAGGTTGGATGTGCGGAATGAAGTAGGTGACGCGATCGTCCTTCATTTCGCGGTGCAGCCCGGCAAGCGACTGGATGTGCCCGTATGGACCGGTTTCTGGAACCGCGTTGGCATTACTGGTTGCTGTGGTCTGTTCGGCCAGGCTGAGGGCTTGGGACGTCGTGTCAAACGCAAACTCCACGGGCTCGAAGCCGGCGGGCAGCGGATCGTCAACCACGAGGCGGTCACGCGCCACAGCCGATTCCAGCAGCAGATCCACCAGTATCAGTTGTCCGATTTGGGCTCGGCTCTCACTGTGCTCGGGGATGTGCTTTGCAGCGTCCTGAAGCATATTCGGAGCCAAAGCACGCACCAGTTTTTCCACGGCGAGACCCTCGTCCAACGCTACGTCCGATGCACCATCCTTCGCAAGCGCGAGCAATAGCGCGTAACTGAGTTTTCCAGAACCGCCGACGTCCAACGTTACCGCGGAAGCCGAACTAGAGATCAATTTGGCAGCCGAAACTGTAACCGCCTCACTCTTTGTCGCGGCGGCGTTGAAGTTGAAAGCACCAACTTGGTCTTCACCCAGCCAGACATTCACCCCAAAATCGGCAGGTTTTCTTTGCTCCGACAGTCGGTATTGTTCGAACGCCATGAGCGCCCACGCGTCTTCTTGTGTGTTGCGATAGCCCGAGCCTTGACGCATCTTCAGCAGCCCTTGAACTAGCTTTGGCGCTAAGGTCGAGGATCGGTCGAGCTCGAGAACGGCTTCGAGTAGGATTGCCGTTGAACGCGCCGACGACTCGAGCAGTTCGGTCAATGTTGGATCTTCAGACTGTACGCGGGCCTCAGCGGGCCCAACCGTAAGCTGCGACGCTATCTCGCTGAGCCAATTGTCCAGGTCTTGACGCGGCAGCCGTAGTTTGGTCATGGCGTGCAGAGTCTGAATCTTTGCTGAAAGCGGCATCTCTTTGCGCAAGCTCGAGAGTCTGCGCAGCCTCGATTCATCGAGCTGCCCAACGCGGGCAAGTACATCTGCAACGAAGCACGCTTCGGCCAAATCCTTAGTCTGCTGCTCGCTTGGACTTAGTACGTGGTCCCCGAAATTCGGATAACGCGGAGGCACAAGTTCGGCGCCAGCAGGTTCGTCGTCTTCGCCATCGGCAGTATCAGCTCGCGCGGCCCCGAACTTCTGGCCCGTCGAACTTCCGCGATTCTCGTTGGTAGTTTGTTGCGACAATTGTGCATCGAGATAGCGTACGAGGTAGTTCGCTATACCGTCTCGGAGCCGACGTGGGACGAAGTAACCGGCGTGACTGCCGGTCTCAAGCGCGAGCAGCCCATATGCCGAAAGCCATGGACTTGCTGTGTTGTCGCCTTCCCAGAATCCGAGCGCCCCGCTTGACTGCTGACGCTTGCTCAGTTCGCCGAGCATCTTGTCGATGCTATCACTCTGACTGGCTGCAAGTCTGACGTTTTGAGACTCTGCCAATTTCGGGGCGATGAGCAGGGGCAGAACGCGGCTAGACAGCTGTTCGGTGCAGCCGTAGGGATAGTCCCACAGTTCGTCAAACACAGGCTTCAAACCAACGAGCGCGCTATTGCTCAAAGTTAGTGAGAGTTGTCCCTGATCGGTTCGATACACGCCGAGCGCTTCAAGCCCGACGCTAATGGGCTTATCCGTCGTACCGTACACCGCTGACGTTAGCCAGCGAATGGGTTGTTCTGCCTTGCGACTCACCGCCACGCGATCGTAAGTATTGCCCGCGTTCGCCGCGAACTCGAAGCTGACGTCGCCTGCACGGTCGATCTTAATAGGAAACCGCAGCATTGCTTGGCCATTATTGTCTATGCTGACCGTTCGTTGAAGCGAACCGGTGGCGGTCGCACCGCGCGTTGTCAGTGTTACCTTGGCATTGACGGGGCCAATTCCTTTACTTGAAACGACGACTCCCGCATCGACGACGTCACCAACACGCAGGATCCGGGGCAGCGCGGGTCGCGCCATCAATACCTTGTTAGCCAAGATCGCCGATTCACCGAAGCCAAACCGGTCTTGACTTCCCGCTGCTACAGCCATTAGGCGATAGGTTGTTAAGTTGTCGGGAAGTTTGAATTTGAAGGTGGCTTCGCCATCGTCAAGCACCGGCTGTCCCGATTTGAAGTAGACGGTCGTGCGGAAATCGGAGCGCAATCTGCCGGGCATTTCGTCGCCGCCGCCCACTTCCTCACCCTTGTCGTTGGAGTTGTCGTACACCTCGAAGCCAAGTGGGCTCATCCGCTCGCCGTTGCGGAACGCGAGAATGCGTGCCAAATGGTCGCGGCTCTCGACCGGGAATACGCCGAGAGTACGCGGAGCGGCAAAGGCGGGCAGGGGATCGGGGGTCTTGTAGCCCGTGAGTCGAAGGACGCCCTCGTCCACGACGTAGAAGGTGACCGTGCCAGCGCTGGGGAGGCCATCGGCGCGTTTGAGCGAAACTTTGGCAGACACCGACTCGCCCGGTCGATACTCGCGCTGGTTTGCGGCAATATCGACTTTCAGCCGACGGGATTCGGGATTCACCAAGAGCCGGGCGTAGCCGATGCGGTAGTCCGGTGCGCCCACGTCGGCATTGCCGGGAAGCGGCACTTTCGCAACGCGCCCGCGCAGCAGGTGAACTGCAATATAGGCATTCGGATAGTACTCGTCTTTGACCGGAATGTCGATTACCGGCATCTTGCCGCGGAGGGTCACGACTTTGCGATCAAGGATGCCTCCGCGCTCAACTGTCACCAGTGCAGTTCCTTCGTTGAACGGGCTCTTGATGAGCACCCGGGCCGTATCACCCGGGGTGTACGTGCGCTGATCCAGCTCAAGCCCGAGCGAACGTCGATCCTCAGTCTGCCAAGCGAGTGGAACCGCCGTCTCATCCGCCGTGTCATTCACCGCGTAGACACCGAGGCTGCTATGAATTTCATTGCCAAGCAAGTCTTTGGTGGAAGCTCGCAGCACGTAGTAGCCAGCCAAATCGAGCCGCAAGTGGCAATCATTTGTCTTTCGTGCGCTGTTGCTCGACAGTAGCTGGCACGTGCCTTGCTTTTCATCGCGCACGTGGGTTTGGTGATGCAAAATGTCCGTCGGGCGATCTTCGAGCACGCTCATCCAGTTGCGACGCCATAACTCGAGGGTGATCGGCACTGCCGCAACGCGCTCGCCTTTGGGCGAAAAAGCGACCACATCTGCGGGTAAGTTTGCGCCAACGGCAAGAAACCGCTTCTTGGGCTGCTTTAGCCCGAGGTAGTAAAGTGCAGGGTGAACCAAGACTGATGCGCGCGCGGCCTGGGTCTGCCCGCTGATATCCTGAACCTCGGCTTCGAAGACCAAGGACTCCGGCTTCGACTGCTCGGGGGCATCGAGAGCCACTTGGGTTCTTTTGACTCCGGACTGGTCGAGCAGGGTCGCCTCTTGCGAATACGCACTGCCGCGATTTGTGGAATAGCGCAAATCGCTTAGAAATGTGCCATCGTCTGTGACGTAGCCTTGGGAATTCGGCGGCACAAAGTCGACTTCTTGCCGTGAGATGTGTTGCACGACGTTTGCTGCGGAAACAGGCGCGCCGTACAGGTACTCTGAGCTTACTTTGAAGTCGGCTTTCTGCCGATGGACGTAGTCACGCTGTTCGGCATCCACCGCAACCTTGAACTCCGCGGGCTTGTACGCCAATATCTCGAAATTGGAGGTAAACTGTTCGTCGTTGTTGTGGCCGAACTTGACTACTATTTGCGCACCCCCGTAGGCCGTGGTGCGGCTCAAGCGTGCTTGCTCCGAGAGCGCGCCAAAGGTGTCGAGTTTTCCTTCGCCAACGGCAACGACTTCAGACTGCGAGTCAATGACTTGATATTGATAGTCTTGATTCGGCTCAACCAACAGCCCTCGCTCGGCTGTTTTGCGGAAGAACCCGCCGACACTGACGCTTTCGCCGGGCCGGTATACCGAACGATCCGTGAACACGAGCCCGAGCCACGCCGACTTCTGCGCATAGTCGACGGCAGCCATGGCGGTGGTCGTGCGCGCGACCTCCAGCCGTTGGTAGGTGAAGTCTTCGTTGGCGCGGGCAACCAACATCAAACCGGAATCGACGTAGCCATTCTTGCGAATGGCATGGAGCTCTTTCGGAGTGAAGCTGGCTACGCCAAAATCGTCGGTGCGCGCGTTGGCGACGATGATGCCCGCCGCGTTGTAGACCGACACGGCGGCGTCTTTGACGGGTGTGCCGGTCGAGAGCTGCGTTACCCAAACGAGGCTGCCGAATCGACTGATTTTGGCCGAAACGCCGAGATCGGTCACGTTCACGATCGCATCTTGGCTTTGCGTCTCGCCTAAACCAATCAACGATACAAGCGCTGCACCGGTTGGTTTGCCGCCAAGAACCCGGCCTAGCGAGAGCCCTTGGACGGCGCGGGTATTCTTGGCTGCGGTCGGTGAAACCCAGGTAAACGGCGTTGCAAAACTCGAGGTGCGTGTTCCGTTGAGCCACTGTACCGCGGACAACTCGGGCAGAGTTGTTGAATAGAGCCCATAGGTTGGCACATTGACAGAACTAATGGGAAGGTCTGGCAAGCGCGCCCCGACACCGCCGTTGGTTTGCGGTTTGGCTTCGAGGATATGCCCCGTGACACCGAGTTCAAGGCCGTATTGTAGAATTGGGCGCCTCGGAGTTGCTTTTTCGCTTTCGTTCGTCGCGTTTGGCGGGTCGCTCACCTCTGGTATCTCTTCAGCCTGCGCTTCAGGTGCGGGCGGCTTGCGCGCTACCTGGAACAGTTTGCCGTCGGGTTTGCGATAGGGTTCTTCGATCGCAAGGTCGACTGTGACGTCCTTCGCTAGCTTTTGTCCGAAGACGTCGGTCATTCCGGCGCGAAGCGTGACGCGGAACTTGTCGCCAAATTCTGGATCAAGTTTTAGTGGCTGTTCGAGTGAGACCTTCTCTGGCTCATGTTTTGCGCCCGGGTTGCGCTTTGCGGGGCGGGCGGGCCCGCTGATCTTGAGATAGCGGCGAAACTCCGCTGGGTGCACGGGGTTAGAGAACTGGGCGGTGAAGTCGCGGTGGGCCTGACAACGCCCCAGGTTCTGACGCGCACAATTGAGGTTTGTCAGCAGCAACGTGCCGTAGCTTTGCAGGGAAACTTCAAGCTCCTTGTCGGTACCAAGGCTGCCCTCGGTCGAACGAAGGCCCTTGGCGACAACGAGCCTAAGACTGCTCGCGAGCGGCAATTGCGCGGTCGGGACGACCTCGAGCCACGTGCCAGACGGCTCGCTCACTTGGGTCGTCGGCGCATAGGCGATCGCGTAGTCATTGAGATCAACTTCGTGCGTCAACCAATCCGGCGCACCGCGCCGCACGGTGACTGGGATCGGGTTGCCTGAACGTTGACCGTCAATATCGCGCTCCAACGCCAAATGCCGCTGCAATTCTGCAGGCTCAATCGGCTGCGTGAACTGAAGAAAGATCGACTCCGTGGGTCGCAGTGGACGTGCCGGGAACGTGTTGGTCAGCGCCGGGCGATCGGTGGCAAAATCGTAGTGATAATCGCTCAAGAGTGCCATGCCGTCGAGCGCCTTTGAGCCCGCCGGCACCGTCACGGTGAAGCGAGTGGCGCCGGGCAAGCGACCGCTCGGCTTGAAAAGCAAGCCGCGTGTGCCGATCCAGCGAAATTGCCCGTCGACACTGCGTCCGCCATCACTTTCGACGCGAACCTTGGGGAGCCCTTCTACCGCGGATGCACCCACCGCATGCATCGGGCGATTGAAGACCATCGTGATGCCTGGATCGCGATCAATGTCAACGACTCCACGCGGTCCCGCCGCGACGATCGCCAGAGGCGCTTTTCCAAGTGGGCCCGAGGCGGTCTCTGACAGTTTCAGCTTTTGGCCGATAGGCAACTTCGGTGGCGGCGAATGCACACAACTCGCGAGGCCCGCAATGACGATCAGGCTCTTAGGTATTCGTTTCTTCTTGGGTGGGTGCATGGTAGACCGAGCGTGATTGGCACATGTTCTAGAACGTTCCGCAACGGTTGCTTCGAGTGGCGACCTACGTATCGGGTTTTTCCGTTCCCAGCACCGTCAAGAACGGCGCGACACCCACAAGAAATACGATCGCCCAAAGTAAAAAGATGACCATGGGCGGTGTGTTAGCAACCGTCGTGCCAGCAGTGACTTGAGCCAGAAGGGCGCGCAATCCGGGGATCTTGCGCGTCACTGGGGGTAGTTACACACTTTGCGTAATTTATCTATAGAACGTAGAATGTGGCGCTCTTGGCGAACCACCCCGCGTGCAACGCCAGACGCCCGCCCAGCAGCGTCAATGCACCGCCCCGCGTGGCTGATGCACGTGGGGTTTGCGGGCGATGACCTCGAGCACAGCCGCCAGCCCGTTGTGGCAACTGCCTTCATTCAGTCGACGGATCACTCTACCAACGCGGATCATTTCCAACCCGGTCAACTCCGCCTGGACGCTTGCTCGCGACATCAACACATCGAGTTGCTCCGGGCCACCGCTCTTCTGCTCGAGCTGTTCAGGTCGAAAGGCTTCGAGTAAAAACAACCCGCCCGGGCGCAGGGCGCGCACGACGTTGGCGTGAATGCGACGCCGCAAGCGAGACGGCACGTGAAGAAAAACCGATACAATATTCTGGAAGCAGGCCTCACCCATATCGAAGCTGGCTAGATCTGCGCACTCGGTCTTCAAGCGCACACTCTGCTCGCGCGCCAAACGTTCGGCTTTTGCCAGGCCCACGGCTGAGGCATCGATGGCGAGTACGTCAAACCCGAGCGATGCCAAGTACACGGCATTTCGGCCTTCGCCCGCCCCAAGGCAAAGCGTTGGGCCCGATTGCATCATAGTTGCGACCGAGGCAACAAAGCCGTTTGGCTCGGTGCCATAGGCATAGCCGTCTCGAGCGTACAGTTCGTCCCAGTCGACGCTCATAGCTGGTAACTCGCAGTGGTTGGTGTCACGATGCTCGTCGGATTCAGGCAGTGGCCAGAGTGACATGACTAGTCTCCCAACCTAACGCACTTTAGGCAAGAGCCGAAGCAGAAGCTTCCGACCGCATGGACATCGCCGTGATCGGTGGCATGGTGTCAGTCGGATGACGCCGTGGGTCACCCTCGACTAGCGGCCGAACCTACCTTGTGTTCATCAAACACCTGGCAAAGTTCCCGCAACGAGCAGCTTGAGCGAGTAATCGCAGTTCGTCATCATTGCCAGCGGAACCAACGCAGCGCGAGGGCATAGCCCACTAGTCCCCAAACCGCCATGACGGTCAACTCGAAGTGCAGCTGGGTGAGGCCCGCACCTTGATTGCAGACAGCGCGCAGGCCGTCCGCTAGCGCTGTCATGGGCAAGCAGCGGATTGGGCGATGAAAGTACGAGGGAAAACGCTCATATGAGAAGAACGTGCCGGACAACACCCACATCGGCAATTGCACCAGGTTCATCCAACCATTGGCAGACTCAGTGTTTTCAATGCGTGCGCCGATGAGTAAACTGATACCGGCAAAGGAGGCCGCGCCGAAGAAGGCAACAACGAAGAGCGACCCGTAGCTGCCTTGAACCAATGTGCCGAAAAGAATCCGGCCAAAAACCAGCAAAACTCCTACTTCTAATGCGAGAAATAGGCTGCGCGAAATGAAGTACGAGAGCAAGAAATGGCTACGCTTCATCGGCGTAACCGCGTAGCGGCGCAGGAGTTTGCGCTTGCGGGCGAGCACGAGATTGTACCCGACTCCCCACATACTTGTGCCCATGATATTCATCGCGATGAGCCCTGGGAGTAGGTAGTCGATATACCTCGAACCTAACTCCGAGATAAGACTAATCTGGGTTGCGACGGGGTCGTTTCGGCCAGCTGCAGTTTGAATCACTCGATCAGCAACGGCGCGGGCCCAAACGCTCTTCTCCTGCAGCCTATCGTAGCGATACGTAACTCCGGTCAATTCGCACTGCACAACCAGATCGACTTTGGCGTGGGCAAGCTCGCTGGCGGCTTCAGGCAGAGACAATGAACTTGCGAGTAACTCGCGACTTGTGAGCAAACCATGCATGTGCGGGTTGTCTGCGTCTCCGACGACCGCGACGCGAGGGAGATCCATCGGCTTCGAGCGAAAGGCGATTCCAAGGCCAAACGCCATAAGCAGCGGGAAGACGAACACCCAGAAGATAATGCCCTTCTCCCTGAAGAACTCGCGCAGCCGCGCGCGGATTAGCTCGATAAGTGCAATTGGAACTTGCGTCGAATTAGTCATGGTTCACCTCGGTTGTGTCCGATGCGTCGGCAGGCTTGCCTTGTTGCAGACGGTGACCAGTGAGTTGAAGAAATACATCGTCTAGCGTTGCCTGATGCGCAGAGAGGCCAATTGGTACCACGTGCAGCCGAGCTAGCGCGGCAAGAACCAAAGCCAGCGCTTCGAGACTTCGGTTCAACACCACGCGATAGCGAAGGCCATCGACGCGCGTCGAGCGGACGACCTCGAGCGATTCGAGCGCTGCGATGTCGAACTCCACCGCGGCGTCAAACTCCAGGAATTGCACGTCTCCGAGGCGATCCACAAGCTCGCGCGGCGTGCCCTGGGCAATGATACGACCGCCGTCCATGACGGCTAATGAGTCACACAGTGCCGCCGCTTCCTCCATGTAGTGAGTCGTCAATACGACGGTGCCGCCACCCGCACGGAAGTCGCGCACGACCCCCCATAATTGTTGCCGTGCGCGTGGATCGAGCCCCGTCGTTGGTTCGTCGAGAAAAAGCAATTCGGGTTGCCCCACCAACGCACAGGCCACTGCCACGCGCTGTTTCTGGCCACCTGAGAGTCGTGTGTATTGCTGCTTTCGGCACGACTCGAGCGAAAGAAGCGGAATCACTTGTTCGACTGGCCTCCCGTGACGGTAGAACGAACGAAATAGGGTGATAAGCTCTTCGACCATCAGCTTGTCGGCGAGAACCGTCTCTTGGAGTTGCACTCCTATCCGCTCGCGTAACGATTGCTCGGTAGCTCGGCTCCACTCATGGCCAAACAGACGGATAGTGCCTGAGGTTGGAGCTGTCAGCCCTTCGAGCATCTCGACCGTGGTCGTCTTGCCCGCACCGTTAGGACCGAGTAGCCCAAAACAGCTACCTTGTGGCACGACTAGATCGATTCCATCGACCGCAGCAAGCGTGCCGTAATGTTTGAAGAGTGCTCGACACTCGATGGCGGAGTCGGTCATATTGCCGACGAGTTCTAGCAGACCAAATGCGATTGACCCGAGCCGCGAAGAAATCGGCAACCGGGCACTCGTTCTAAGTGGATTCGAGGTCTGGATCCAGCATCATGCGGGGTGCTACTTCGCGAGCGCGGTGGTTGCAACCATGTACCAGGCTGCGTGGGGCAGCCACTGTTCGACCCATCGCCAATCGTTCCCGCAAGCACTGTTTGCGCCACCCATGAATTGAATTCCGCTGCCGTCGTCGTTCTTGCCGGTTATTCCGTTGGCGATGCCGCCCACGAGCGTACCGCTTTGCGTTTTGGCGCCACAGTATCCGGGCGGATTCTTGGTGCCGTGCCCGTGCAAGAAGCAAGTGTCGAAGGGATTGGCGCCCAGGACCCAATCGAGCTGAGTGCCGGCGAAACGCAACAGGTCCAGGTACTGGGTGCTGTTGGCGTAAATGGTATCGGCGCCGAGCAGCGCGGCTGCGGCAAGCGAACTGAGGCGCGCATTCTCACCCTGCCACCAATAGCCGCTTTCGTTGATGTGCGAGATGAAGAAACTTGTCGTGGTGGCGTTGGTATGTTGACGCGCGTAGCCGAACGGGTTGGTCACTGCCTGCGTCACTCGGACGAGGTAGTCGAGGTGCTTCGAGATGGCTTGCCGGACGGTCGCCTTCTTAATTTCGTCGGATTCGAGCTGGACGTATCGCGCTAAAGCGACCGTGGGTAGTCCGGCGTCGGACGCATGCCAGAACGGGCGCGTGGCGCCGTCAGCAATGAAGTAACCCTCGGTACTCAGTCGTGAAACCAGCGAAGTCGCACGCGCTCGCGCTGCATCAAGGTATTTAGAGTTACGCGTCGCAGCAAAAAGTTCGCTTGCGGCGAGCAACCCGGTGTAGTCATCGATGACGTTCTCCTTGCCATCGTCAGCGTAGTTCACGCCGTTCGTGTTCAGATGGGCGAAAGCCTTCTCAGCGCCAGCGAGATACTGGGCGCTCGTGAATGCGCCATCGACCTTCCAGGCTGCGGCTCGCGCCAACGCGGCAATGCTCATGCCGCCACCTTCGCGCAAGGCTGATTGATACCTGCCGTTGGTCGCGCCGGCCTCACCGTCAAAGGCACAGATCTGACGCTGACCCAAATTACCCGACCATTGATCGAACACTGTAGTATAGAAAAAGCCCGTTGGGTCGAGGACGCGCAGCAGGTAGTCCGCACCCCACAGCGCTTCGGCTTGTACGGCACTGGCATTGCCAGTGACACTGAGTGCGGCTCCACCTTGATCGTAAACCCAGCCCAATGCCCAGGCTACCAGCGGGATCTGCTGCGGATTGAGGAAGTTGGCGTAGGAGAGGTGCGTCAAGTATTTCGAGATGTCGCCCGAGGCGTCATACCAGCCACCGCGCGCATCGATCCGGTTGCTGCTGTCATAGATGGGCAGGTTGCCGTCTGCTGCCCAGACATCGGCGTCATCGGCACGCGAAGACTTGAAATACGACAGGACGCTCGCGAGAGTTTTACTAAACAGCCGATCCTCTGTCACCTCGAATTGACTTGAGGCCGTACTGCCAACTTGAAGGCGATAAGTGCCAGCGCGCGTGAGTTCGGTGAAGTCTACCGAGTAAAAGAACTTGGAGCTTCCCCAATCACCAAAACTCTGGGCGCTGAGCTTGCCGCACCAATAGGCCTTGCCGTCGCTGCCTACGACTAGAAATCGAGTGAGGTCACTTGGCCCTTCGATGACCGCGTGCTTGGGCCCCAAGGTGTCGAAGCCCACCTGATTCATGTGAAATGTGGGTGCCGTGTTGGAGCCGCCTGCCGTAAGCTCGATCCAATCGATGCTGGCTATCCCTGCCGTGCTACCGGCAGCAACGAGGTAAAGCGTATGGCTACCGGTTGCGGCGCCGAGCGTTGCCGTTGCGTCGGCCCAAGTCGACCATGATCCCGTCGAATTCGGCGTGAGCGTGCCGATGAGCTGCCCGGTGGCGCTATCCAAACGCACCTCTAGTTTGCCGCCGTCGACACCCTTGGCGTAGTGTAGCTGGATCGTGACGAGGCCATCGAGCACAATGTCAGAGAAATAGAGGTAATCGCCACCTTCAATGAAGCCCACGTCGGTGTCTGCGTTCTCGAGCTGCGTGCCCTGTTGCCCGCCGGTGGTCCCCTTGCAGCTGCCCTTCGAGGCACCAAACGCGCATTCTGCCTCGATGTGCTGCGCTGCAACAGCGACTCCAGGCGCCTCGCAGGTCAGGGTTTTGTTTGGTTCGAGCGTCGCGCGAACGGGCGGCGCCGTCGAGGTCGTCGCATTGCCACCCAGGTTCGTCGCGACGCCGCCAGCACTTGCTCCACCTGTATTGGTGTTGGTCGTGTTGCCACCGGCATTGGTTGTCGCGGCACCGCCCACGACAGCATTGCCGCCTTGTGACGCATTGACCGCCGCATCGCCCCCCAAGTTCGCCGCGACGCCAGAACCACCAACTGCTAACGCATACTGCGCGTTACTCGAGCTGTCCGACGCGCAAGCGACGAGCTGCGAGGCTAGACCGAATGCAAGTGCCAGGGGCGGGGGCGAGCGACGAGCGAATAGGGGCATAGTGGCGGGGTTGGGCGCGGTGAATGCGGTGACGCCCATGCGGCAGCCAAGCGTAACTTGACCTAGCTGCCACGCCACCGGATTGGCTCAGAATTCCGGATAGTTGCCATTGCTCGGATTGGCTCGGTTGACCATCCTATTGCATCCGTCGGTATGAATATGTCGGCGATCGGTAGACTGGATATCAGTCGCCATCATTGGCAGCGAACCTTGAGAGCGAGACAATTTCAGGCAGGCGACGTCGAAAATCGCGTCGCCAGTGAATTTTCGCATTGTCAGTAGAGTTGCGCGGTGAGTGCCGCGGCCATTGTCGCGGCGTGCAGGAACAGAGAGGTCAGAGCGAACGGCAAGAGGAAGAGGACGCCGTGCTCGCGCATTTTTGTCGAACTACCCCGAAAGTCCATACGCAGACGAGGGTCGGTCGGCTGTTGGTGAATTGGGCGAGTAGCCTTGGGCGGATTGCGCGGCGCCTGCTCACCGGCCAAAGCTGCCCAATTGGCGGAAAAAAGTGCCATGGTGCGCGGTCTCTCTTTCGCGACTGCGGCTCCTTCCGTAACATCGACGGATCCACTATGGCACTGCAAGTCACCGAACTGCTCAGGCGTGCAATCCTCGCTGGTGCACTCGAGGTCAAGCTCATCCCGGGTCGGCGAATCATTGTCGCACTGCCACATGGCGAGTCGGAAGTGCGCGGAGAGGTGCAGAGCCCAGAGCGGATTGAGGCGCTATTGGCACAAGTGATCACTCCGGCGGCGAAGAAGAGCCTGCAATCGGGCTGGGCCGAGTGGGGGTTTGTGCTGGGTGACAAGGGAACTGTGCGCGTGTGCGCGGAGCTCAAGCTCGGGCTGCCGCACGTCACAATGTTGCTCGATGACTGTCGGTCGGAATCCGACGTCATCGAAGTGGAACCCGAACCAGAACCAGTGCCAGCGCAGATTGAGTCGGCGACCTTGCCGAGGATCCCGGTGCCGACTCACCGCGAGCTCGAAGTCGCGTTGGCGGAGGCGCCAAGAGCGCCGACCCTCCCCCAGTCAGCTACGAGTTCCCGCTTGAACACGGTTCCCCCATTGCCCGCTGCAGAGCAAGTCTACGGCGACGGCCTGGGAGCTGGGAGTACTTCGGAAATCGACGCGCTGCTGCTCATGATGTTGGAGCGCAAAGCGTCGGATTTGCACCTTTCGGCTGGTGTTGTGCCCATGTTCCGCATTGACGGCGAGATGGTGACTGCTTCTGGCTGGGAGGCGCTTGGGCCGGAGCGGATCCAGCGAATTTTGTTGCCCATCGTTCCCCCACGCAACCGACAGGAGTTTAGCGATCATCACGACAGCGATTTTGCCTACGAGCTCGAGGGTAAGGCACGCTTCCGCGTCAATATCTTCGTGGATCTGCATGGCATGGGGGCCGTGCTTCGGGTGATTCCGAGCAAGATCCTCACGGTGGAGGATTTGAAATTGCCGACCGAGCTGCTGTCGCTTTGCCACCTACCGAAGGGCCTCGTGGTGGTAACCGGTCCCACTGGATCGGGCAAATCGACAACTTTGGCGGCCCTCATCGACTACATCAATCGCAACCGCAGCGCGCACATCATCACCATTGAAGATCCGATCGAATTCGTTCACCCGAACAAGAAGTGCCTCGTCAATCAACGCCAGGTCGGGGAACACACCAACTCGTTCAAGAAGGCGTTGCGCGCTGCGTTGCGCGAGGATCCGGATATCATCCTCCTCGGAGAAATGCGCGATCTTGAGACGATTGCCATTGCGCTCGAAACCGCGGAAACCGGTCACCTCGTATTCGGCACGCTACACACGTCCTCGGCACCATCTACGATCGATCGAATCATCGATCAATACCCGCCAGAGCAGCAGAATCAGATCCGCGTGATGCTTTCGAACAGCCTCAAGGGGGTCATTTGCCAAATGCTGTGCAAGAAGCAGGGCGGCGGCCGGGTTGCTGCGCTCGAGGTCATGTTGAGCGTGCCCGCGATATCGAATCTGATCCGTGAGTCGAAGATTTTCCAGATCCCGTCAGTGATGCAGACGGGACGAAAGCTGGGTATGTGTTTGATGAACGACAATTTGTTGAAATTGGTCAAGGACGGCCTGGTTACTGCCGAAGAGGCACTGTCGAAATCGAACGACAAAAGCACTCTCGCTGCCATGTTCCAGCAGGCGTCGATTGCTTGCAACGTCGGCGTATAGTTACGTCACATTACGGTGCTTGCGTTTCATTCGTGTTTTCAGTAAGCCAGGCGGGCGAGGCTGGATCCATGAGCGATGTCTACCTTTACGGAATGGTCACCCCGAGCATTGTGCATATCTTGCGCGAAGATTTCGCCTTTCCAAGCGCCAACGGCTATGCCGAGGTCAAAGCCGTACTCATGTCGGTAGGTGGAGAAGCTGCGAACTCTGCCGTCATTCTCGCGAAACTGGGCCTAAGTACGCGGCTTGACGGCAATTGGCTGCATCGGCAGCGTGCCGAACAGGTTTTCGGGCTGTTGGAGCGCTTCGGCATTGATCTTTCGCGTTTGACCCTCGTGGACAATGGCGGCACCGATGAGTTCGTCGTTGCCGACAAGATATCGCGTACCGTGTTTGGCAACTACGCGACATTTCACACCGGGCCACGGCAGTGGAACGAGCCGCGGGCGGACGACATTCGAGACGCAAGGATCGTATGCCTTGACCCATACTTCCACGGCGAGTCGCGGCGAGTGGCCGAGTTGTGCGTCGAAATGGATAAGCCGTATGTGACGCTCGATTGCGAATTCGATGACTACATGGCACAAAACGCTGCGGCGGTGGTTGTCTCCCACGAGCTACGAGATAGGGTTTACCTTGGCCAGGACCAGCGTCAGTTGTTCGAACGCTACCAAAGCCATTGCCGCGGGCTCACCATATTTACCTTTGGACACGAGCCGCTTTGGTACGGCCGCGCCAGCGAAGCCATGCGTCAATTCCAACCCTACGCCATCGACCCTGTTGACACGACGGGTGCCGGCGACGCGTTTCGCGGGGCCATTGCCTATGGGCTTTTGCAGGGACACGACGACGAAGAGACAGTCGGCTTCGCATCGGCAGTAGCTGCCAATGTATGTCTCAGTTACCCCCACGCACTCAACGCGCCGGGCCTGGAAGCGATCCTTTCATTCATCGCCAATGCGCGGGCCCAGTAGTACATGGTCCATCTGTCGCGTATTCATGCAGCCTGTGCCCAGTGATTGGGCCAATGTTGCTCCTCAAGGCCAGAAGTTCTCCTTGCCATCGCCACGGGCCTTGCCGCCTCGGGCTTTGCCCGTACCTAACTCTTCCTACGTGACCATGAAGCTCCCGCTGAAACCTGTTGATGCCCCCGTCGTCGACGTTCAGTAACTCGCGATCGGGCGGCAGCCGATCCCACATTCGCGAGAACCGGAGGGGTTCGACGAAGTTACTGCTTCGTCAGGTGGGCAATTGCTTGAAGAGCGATAGCGCCAGTGGTTGTTGACGCCAAGATCCCTTGTTGAGCCAGCTGGTTGCCGCTAACGCAGTAGCTGTAGTTCATCTGACCAGAAGACTCGACAATCGCACTTCCGCTCTTGGTATAGGTGCCAGAGGCGTCGAGTGAGTCGACGGAACTTGTGTCACAGTTGCAGTTGGTGTCGTCAAAGGTACAACTGAATTTTGTACCTGGATACATTGCCGGGAGGACCAAGGCCAGGTTGCTGCAGCTGTTTGCCGTTAACGGCAGACCCACCACTTGCGCTGCCACGCAAGCCGGGGTCAACTTCATCTTGCCCGTCGTTTGCATTGACCCGGTGCGCGTATAGCGAGTGCCGTCGTATTTGACGGCGCTTCCAGCGGATATGGACGTGGAAGCGTCGGTGAAGCTTTGCCCGCAAGCAGGGTAGTCGGTTGCCAACGCCAGATTTAGCAAGTCCTTGATTGGTGTGGTCGAGCACAGGCTCGTCATCAGCCAGGTGCCTACTTCGTCACCGCCGCACGCGGTGAAGGATTCAGTGCATGTCGCCACGGGAGTCAAGGCGGGGCCCTTGTCTTCCGCGCCGCTACAGCCAACGAATGAAAGCCCAAGAGCCGAGAACAAGATCCGAATTGCGTTGCCGAGCGCAGCGGGTTTCATAGGCAGGGATCTTCCCAGATCGATCGCGCTTCGTCCAAAGGGGATTTGCGCGGCGGCAAGGCTAGGTTGAGAAAGTCGGGTTGTCAGTTCACGGATTGCCGATATTTCCGCGTTGCACAGAACTTTGGGGTCTGCTCCCGCGTGTTACATGGGTGAGTCAGGGCTGGCTTGAGACTGCTTTCTCCCTCGGAAGTCAGCCAAATTCGGAAAGTGGGACTCCCGAAGCCGGGCTCACGGCTGACTAGCCCGCGCTTGGCAAGTGTTGCCATGACGCGCGAGACAGTCACCTGATCTAGATCGACTCTGGCGGCCACAGCAACTTGGCTGATCGCGTCGCGTGACTCAGCTGTGAGTCGATCCGTTGCATCGAGCACGAGCCATTGCGTAAAAGTGAGGTGAAGTGATTCGAGTTCTCGCTCGACCGATCGACCCCGCGCCGCATCGACCCCGCGCCGCCGCCACAAACATCCTCGCTACCAGCGCCTCCGTAGGCGACCGCTCGTGGCTCGCACCGGGTGGTCTAAGGGGTTCGGGTCGATTTTTCGCTAAAGATTCGGCCCGGCCCCCCCGTTAGCCTACGATGTATGCTTTGGAAGGGTAGGCTAGGGCTTTGAGCAGGATAACCAGCGGTCGTGGCGTGTCGGGCGCAGCAGTAGTCGCGTCGAAGTCGGCTGGCGGAGGCGCGCAGTCACTCGCGCGGATCGGCAGGCCGCCGAAGGGCAAGACCCTCTTGTCGTTGCAGCGGTTGCTCAAGGAGGCACTTGCCATTGTGGACGAGCACGGGTTGGACGGATTGTCGATGCGCGCACTCGCCGAACGATTGGGCGTGACAGCGATGTCGCTCTACCGCTACTGCGACAGTCACGAAGCATTGCTTGATGCCGTGCATGACGAGATCTTGGGCGCGTGCCCGCCTCGGCCAGTGGCGAGCGATCAGTCTTGGCGTGAGGTAACGACGGAGATGGCGCGAGCCTTACGGCGCGCGTTTGCGCAGCATCCAAAGGCTTCGATGCTTCTGGCAACGCGACCTGCACGCGGGCCGCGTTCGGCTCCGTACGTCGATGCGGTGTTGGGGCGCCTTGTCGCGACGGGTTTCGACCTCGCGATCGCCGCGAATCTCGTCGACGCGATCTCGGCATTCACTATCGGTCATTGCCTATCGGCTTTTGGACAATCCGGCGCGGTGACTTCGCTGTCCGAGCCTCAGCGCGACGCGTTGCTATTGCCAGCCTCGGCCGAGCCGGCGTTGCCCTATTTGAGCCAGGTGAAGGTTGCCAAAAGTACTCAGCAGTTCGAGTCCGACTTCGTGGTGGGGCTTGTCGCCATTCTGGATGGATTTGCCAATCGGTACGCCAAACGTTTGCGTTGAACGTTGGGGTCAAATCGGACCGGTGAGGCTCGTGAGCTAGGCAAGCAGTAGGACCAGTCTCGCGCCTGACTCGCCGGACAGCGAGCCGTCAGCGCGTCTCCGTCGCATTGCGGCCAAATACTTTGGATCCGCATTATGGCGAGTTGGGTGGCAGTGAATTCCAGTCTCAGCAGTCGGTACTCTTCGGCAGCACTTCAGCCCCTAAGTGCGCGACGTTCAAGGCTAACCCGTACCAGTCCGGGCAGAATTGAGTCATTTCGTCCATGACACCCAAGCCTGCGGACTTGCGTGGCCTACGTCGAGGATCCACGGTTTGCCGGTGAACGGCGATAGCCATCAAATCGACCGAGTCGAGTTAGCCAAAGCCGGCGTCAAGCTTGAGCGCGCGCCGATCCCAATTGCCGACACGACCGCGGATCCGGTCTGTTACTGTCCGGAGTGTGGCGCTCGATTGCGGGCCATCGTCGGCGCGGCAATCCAACCGCCAGACAACTCGGCACCCCAACCGATAAATGACTCGGCAGCCACCAAGGCGAGCCGTTCCACGTTGGTGGACTGGGTACCTGGAGCCAAGGCGGCGCCCAATTCGCCGGTCACCGTCGACGATGATGAAGAACCGACGCGAGTCGGTCGAAGCCCGATCGAGTCGCCGCTCGCCGCAACTAGCGACGCTGCACCGTCGGCTTCGACGCTCAAACCCGCAGCGCCGATCCGTCAGAAAATGGCAAGCGAGGACGACGAGCACACGGTGCGCTTGCGCCGCGTTGAGGATCTCAAGTTGCGACCGACTCCGAGCGTCGTCCACAGAGAACCGCTTCCGAACCCATTTTCAAAGTTCGAACCGCCCGAGCCGCTCCCGAACCCATTTTCAAAGTTCGAACCGCCCGACACGATGCAAGTGGACGCCAAGGAAGTGGTTGCAAGCCCGCCACTGGCGCCGTTTGCAAGCCCGCCTTTGGCGCCAGTGGTTGCGCTCGCGGCTCCCGCCCATGCGGACGCAAGCACGATTCCGGCGGTCGAGTTGCGTGACACCAATCGAGGGGTTTTGAGTGTTCAGCCGACGGTTGTCGAACGACACGACTCCGAGTTCGAGTATCAGATTGCGCCCCGCAAACGCAGGGGTGCGGCGGTTTTCCCAATTCTTGGTTTGGGTCTTGGCATTGCGGTGGCCGGCGGGCTTGGGTTCCTCGTGTACGGCAACACGACATCGATCGGCCGCGCCAGACCAAGCGCAGCGCTTGCCGTGGGCGATGGGCATTCGCCCAATGGGTTGGCGACGGAAATCTTGAGCGCGAAAGCCGTTGCGAGTGCTGTTGCATCGGAGGCGCCTGCAGCCACCGCTGCGGCTGAGCCGTCGGTTACCGATGACGTCAAACGCGACGCCAAGGCCATTGAATCGACCGCGACGACTAGGAAGACCGCCGAGGCCCCCAAGGTTCGCGCCACAACCCGTGCAGCGGCGGCTGCGAATACTACGTCGGGTGACACCGAGGTCGAGGCAGCAAAGGGCGAATCGCCAGCTCCTGAAGCCAAACGCAAGGTGGCAACCGCTGCAACCAAAGCCGAAAACGTGAAAGCAACCGACGAGGACGGAGCAGACGGACCAAAGTTCGACTCCGACGCAGCCGCTGGCGCACTCGAGAGCGCCGCGCAGCGGGCCAGTACTTGCCGTCAACCAACTGACCCAAGCGGAGTTGCGCGAGTGACGGTCACCTTTGCCCCAAGCGGGCGCGTCACCACCGCAAACCTCGCGGGGCCGCCCTTCGTCGGGACGCCAACAGGTAGCTGCATTGCCACGGTCATGCGCAGTGCAACTATTCCTTCATTCTCGGGGAACACGGTGACTGTGCACAAGACCGTGACGATCATGTAGGCCCAGGCCCAATTCGAAATTGAGGCACAGACGCGTCGAGTAGGTCCAACCCGCCGTGCAATGGTTGGATATGCTGACAAGCAGCCTGTTGCAAAATTGCTGTTCGGGAACGACAGTTGGGGACGGTCGGAGCGTCTCGTGGCGTGGTGTCGGAAACGCTTTCGAATGAGTGGTCTGGTGAGTTCACACGCATCCGTGACGATCGAGTCTCCCATTTACGAGTTTTGGCCACCAAGGAAGTACAAATCTGCAGACGGTGATAACCTCGGCGGGCACCGGCGCATCGTGCCGGCCTCTCGAAGCCGCATGTCCACTCGTTTCTCCGCCGATCTCCGTCGCAATGCCTCGCCGTACCGAAAGGTGCGCGCCATTGCAATTGGGTTAGCGGTTTGGGGTCCATTTTTTGCGAGTGTGACGGCGCCGCGCCGAGCTCTGGCCGATCCGCTTATTGGCGTGAAGCTCCGGCTTGATGCCCCGTCCGAGTGTCCAACTTTGGGCGCTTTGCAGCGAGAACTAAGGCGCGATCTTCAAGGCAGCGACGTTCCGGGCGAAGCGCTAGAAGTCACGGTTCACATTCAGCAACCAGGACCTGAGCATTGGAATGCGCTTGTTGAGGCAAAGAGCGACAAAGGGATCAGCCAACGAACGCTTGTGGCGCGCAACTGTGCAGCCTTAATCGATGCATCGAGTCTCATCATTGCGATGAGCATCGATCCGGAAACCGCGGCATCGAATGCGAAAAACCCCGAGGTGCCCACGCCTCACGTCGAGCAACCGACCTCGCCAGCTGACGCCGCAGCGCCAACGAATGCGCTTCCAGTGTCCGCTGACCCACCTGGTAACAAGAGCGACGCCAAAGTTCCGAAGGAATCGCGCGCTGCCGTGATCGCGCCGCAACCAACCAAAACGAATGGCCCTACTACGTTCACTCGGCTCCGAATTGATGGAATCGTCGGACCTCAGGCAGCTCTCGACTATGGCTCGCTCCCGAGCATTGCCCCGGCATTGGGCGGGGTATTGGGCGTTAGAATTGGCACCGTTCGCACAGAAATCGCGATCAGTTGGTGGGTGCCAGAATCCAAAGCCTTGAGTATGAGCGGCGGTACCTCGGCATCGGCGCGCTACGGCAAAGTCGCGGGCGAGTTGCGGTTCTGCCGGCAATTCGCGGCAGCGGCATTGGTGGGTGTAAGTCCCTGTGTTGGCATGGAGGTGGCGCGATGGAGCGGCGACGCGAGTACGCTCTCCGTGCCCACGCCGTCGCGTTCCATCAATGCTTCGCCCCTGGCTGGGCTACTCGGGACCTACGACTTGGCGGATTCTTTGGGTTTGCGCGTCGGAGTCGACGTCCTTTTGCCGCTGGTCACGCCGAGGTTCGGCTTCTACGAAGCGGGCAAGCCCGTCGAGGCGTATCGACCGGCCAGGTATCAGATTCGTGCAGCGCTCGGCTTCGAGTGGCGCTTTCGGTAACTCTTTGGGGCACGCCCGGCCACTGCCCTATTATCGATGTCGAACGGCTGTGCCGCCACTCGAGAACCATCAGCAGGCCTCCTATTGGCCGGCAGCATGCTTACGGCTTTGCCCAACTTCGACGAACTCTACGAAACCTACGCCGAATTCGTGTGGCGCAGTGCGCGCCGACTCGGAGTCGTACCAGCTGCGCTCGACGACGCAGTGCAAGACGTTTTCTTAGTCGCCCATCGCCGCCTTGACAGCGTAGAAAATCCAGAAGCGCTGCGCGCGTGGTTGTATGGGATCGTTATTCGCGTGGTGCGCGACTACCGTCGCGGGCTGGCGCGCAAGGCGCGCAAACTGGGCGAGCATGCCGGGGATCTCGAACCCGACAAGCTCGTCGATCCAAAAACAGAAGGCCCTGAAGCAGCCGTCGAACAGAACGATGCAGTGCGCTTGTTGCATTGCGTGCTCGCTGAACTAGATGACGCCAAGCGCGAAGTGTTCGTCTTGGCCGAACTCGAAGAGTTGAGCGAGGCTGAAATCGCAAACGTGCTCGGAGAGGGTAAAAATACCGTGCATTCACGGTTGCGTGCTGCGAGGGTTGCGTTCGAAAAGGCCGTTTTGCGACATCAATCGCGCGATGAATGGAGGTTGCGATGAACGAACTCGGTCGAGAATCTCGCGCATTGATTGCCGCGTCAAGAGGTGGCGACCGCATGTCGGTTGGCGACAAGACGCGGATCCGGGGCAAGATTGCGCGGCATATTGGCGCTGGCGCCGCCCTCGGTTCAGCGCTGACGGCAAGTACCACGGCGGGTGCAGTCGCGGGTGGTACTGCCCAGGGGACCTGGCTTTTGGCTGCGCTTCCTGGGGTTGCAAAAGCGCTCGGCATCGTCGCAATATCAACCGCTGTGGGTGTTGGTACCTATCATGCCGGGAAACCAAGAACGCCCAGCGCGCAGCCAGTTACGCCCGGTATCGCTTCGGCGATGGTAACCGCGCCACGTCAGATCTCCAGCGGTGAGTACAAGGCGACCGACACGGTCGTGCCGGCACCAGTTCGTGAAGTGGCACCAAGTTCGGGGACTGGCACCGATGGCGTTGTAGCGATTGCGTCAGCGGCAAAACGTCGAGGTATGGAGCCCACAGCTTATTCGGAACCGCTTCGAGCCTCCGGGAATGAGGCCGACGCGTTGTCTGGGCGCGTTGCGGCGATTCGCCAGGTCAGGGCCGCCCTTCGGCGTGGAGACGCTGCAACTGCGCTCGAAATCCTCGATCGAAGCACACCCTCGGGCGCGGTCGATCCACTCGAGCAAGAAGCCATGTTGGCGCGTTTGTCTGCATTGTGCCTACAAGGTAGCGTCGTTGCTGCCGCGCAAATCGCGCAAACGTTTATCGCACGATTCCCTAATTCGCTGCTGGTTCAGCGCGTGCGCGCCTCGTGCGCTTTTGGCGCAAACGAAGCACCATGACGATTTGTAAACTCCGCGGCAGAGATGTGGCCACTGTCACTATGAGAACTTAATCGCGCCGGAGACTGGCGCATTCAAGGAGCCTGACGATGATGCACCCGAGGGATCTACTGGTATTGGGGACTTGCGTGTTGCTTTCTGCCGCGGCTTGTGACGGCAAATTCATGAGCATGGGCACCGATGAGAATGGTGGTTCTGGTCAGGGCGGGGCGGCTCAAGGCGGCTCTGCCGCGGGCGTTGGGGGTGTCACGACCGGTCAGGGCGGCAAAACCGGCTGTGGCCCAATATCCATGATGATGCCCAACTGCACCAACGGCACGGCTACCCTTCAATACGATGCCAATGGTTGTGGCATTGGATACGCATGCCCGGGGTCTACCGATAGCTGTAACTGCAGTAGCGCCCCACCGATGGTGGCCAATCAGCTGTGCAGCGACGGCTCCACGGGCGGCCCAGTGTGCGCCCAACAAGCAGACGGCACCTGCTCATGGCTCATTCGCTCCTGTCCAGTTGCTGGCGCAGGCGGAGCCACTGCGGCAGGCGGAGCCACTGCGGCAGGCGGAGCCACTGCGGTGACGTGTTCGTACGGAGGCGTCACCTACGCCGTTGGTGTGGGCTTCAAATCGAGCGATGGTTGCAATAGCTGCAGTTGTACCACCGGTGGATTGGTCGTTTGCACCTTGATGGCCTGTGTTGGAGCCGGCGGGGCCAGCGGCGTTGGCGGTGCCGCCACCAGCGGTGGCAGCTCAAGCTGCGGTGGGTACCCCGCGATCATGCCAATGTGCACTAACGGTACGGCAGTGCTCACGTACGATGCAACCGGTTGTCCAAAGGGATACGAGTGCCCGACTAATGTTTGCGTCTGTCCGTCGCCTGCACCAGCTGCTCCGAATGTCATTTGCAGCGATGGGTCAACCGGTGGCCCAGTGTGCTCGACCAAGGCCGACGGCACCTGCTCGTGGCTCATCCGGTCTTGTCCGGTGACCGGAGCGGGCGGCGCCACAGGTGCCGCAGGTGCGCCAAGTGCAGCGGGTGCAGCAGGCGCAGCAGGCGCAGCGGGTCCAGCAGGCGTAACCTGCATGTACAACAATACTAACTACGCTTCGGGCACCCGCTTCACGTCTATCGACGGCTGCAACACCTGCAGTTGTGAAACGACGGGCCAGGTGATGTGCACAATGATGTCTTGTCAAGCCAACTAGACGCGAATTCGACGTTCGTCGTCGCTTCGTGCGGCAATCCAGTGAGGGCTCTCGCGTAACAGCGCGGGAGCCCCCAAAACCCCATAATATCGCGCCCCACCAGCTGCACCGAAGTCGCAGGTAACGCAACTTGTTCGCAACAAATCCGGAGTCTTCATCCGGAGCTAGATGCTTACTAGTTCTGGCTCGTCAAGCCTTTGGATTCGATCACCTGCTCGCGCCGCCGGTACTCGGTCGGCGAGATGCCATGGACGCTGGTGAATACGCGGGTGAAGTACAGGGCGTCCTTGTAACCGAACGTTGCTGCAATCGATTTCACGCTGTCCAATGTCGTCCGCAACTTGTCAGCGGCAGAGCGCATCCGAAGCTGAGCGAAATAGTCCAGCGGTGAACGCCCGGTTTGGCGCTTGAACAGTGCCGTGTAGTATGACGGCGAAAGCTTCGTCATGCGGCAGAGCTGGGAGATGTCGAGCGACTGGGCGAGATTTTGCTGCATGAACTCGATGCTGGCCGTTACGCGCTCAAGCGCGTTTGGGAGGGCGGTTGACGCACCCTGAACGCCGCTGCCGATGGACTGCGACGGCAAAAGACCCACCTGTGGTGTTAGATTCTCCATTCAAGACCAACTGGAAGCGCAGTGACACCTGCAGGGCAATTCCGTCGTCGATTTCGCGCCCCTTCGTTGGGCTGTTCGACGGATGCCGCGCTCTTCCGGTCGGTCGTTTAGCGAGTACCAGTCTACTTGGACGACGAACAGGCTTTCTTAGTCTGCTCACCATGCAGGGATTTGGGCGACAACCTAGCCCGCAGCACATCGGCTTCTGAGACTCGCCCAAGCGCACAAAGAGCCTGAATTCGCGCTGCAGTCCGCTCTTCGGCGAGGATCCCATTTCTGAACCGGCGCTCGTGCTCGTTGAGCAAGCGCAGGGCACTCTCGGCCCGACCACCGTGCAGTTCCGTCTCGGCGCGGGTAAGGATCGCTACTTCGTCGGACAAGCTGTCGCGGCTGCGGACCGAGGCCCGAGTCGGAGCGGCAGTTGACCCTGGTTTGGCTGAATTCAATTCCGCCGTGGCAGGCACAGGCTGAATAGCAACGGCACTTTCAGCGACCGCCTCTGGCGGTGGTACAAAAATGGGCCTCGTGTTATCGGCCGGTGGTGCGCTAGCGCGGGGGGTGCTCTGGAGCAGGGGCGCCATCAACGCAATTCCTCCCACGGCGAGCAATACTCCGGCCGTGGCAAGGCCAATCGTCTTTACCCCGAGCGTGCGCGCGGCGCTTTCGGACACCGTAGTGGTCAGGGTGCCAACAGCAACACCGGCAGTGACACCCAAGCGAATTTCCAGCCCTTTGAAGACGCGCGCCGAGTCGACGGCGGTTGGCTGATTCGCCATTTTGCCAGCCAGAACCAGTTGCCGGAGCTCAGGACTCAAGTCACTCATGCTCGACCTCGCTGTCCGGTTTGGGCGTGGTGCTTTGCCAGCGCAGCCTCAATCTCGAGCTTTGCCGTTCGCAAGCGCGAGTACACCGTATTGAGCGGCACGTCTATGGCGGATGCGATCTCCGGAACCGTCATGTCGTCAAACTCGGCGAGCACGAAGGCTTCTCGCTTCGGTGGATCCAGCTTCGCAAGCAGCGACCAAAGCAGCCTGACCTGATCGGATTGCTCGGCAAGCTCAAGGGGTGACAAGGGGTGCGGGTATTGCATCTCGGGCTCTGAACTGAATGCCGCGACCGAAGCCAATTTCGCGCGTTTTGCTCGGTGGTAGGTGCTGGCCGTTCGCCGTACTATCCCGTAGATCCAGCTGCGCAACGACTCGGGCTGCTCAAGCGTTGCGACCTTGCCGTGGATGACAATGAAAATCTCCTGCACGACGTCATCAACGTCACTCGGATCGACGCCCATGCGGCGTGTGCAGGACCATACGAAACTGAAGTAGTGCTTGTAGACTTCCCGAAATTCCGTCACGAGGGCTTCTCGGGGCGAACCGATAGACCTCACTTCACCGTCCAGTGACGCTACGCGAGCTCCGGAGTCTGCGACGGACATCCTTTGACGATACTGCAGTGCCGCTAAGTTGCTACCTCCGTCAAAAAATCCACTCAGCGACGATGGATGCTTGCGCGGTCCCAAGGGGACAGCGTGGATGTGAGCATTATTCAACCTGCCCTCGAGGACATACACCGGTGCGCGGCGGCTATTCGCCGGGAAATCGCCCAAAACAGCGAACTTGGCGCAGCCTTAGCCCAATACCGCGCGCCCCGCCGCCCATGGGCGTGAAGGCGACATACCTGGAATCGTTGTTCAGCCGGGCGCCCGATGTGTTCTTGTCGCGAGCTCCAAGGCCACCAGGCGTAAGGAGCGAGCTCGACGTCGTTCCAGTGCCCCCCCCGTGGCAGCCCGTTGCTTCAGCGTCTTGCGCGTGCGTGGCGCTCGAGCGTCGCTCGCCGACTTGTCGTGCGTGAATCAAAGCTGCGCTCCGGCGAAAAGGCGCCACCACTCACATCCGATCCACTCGCGACGCCTAAACCAAATTGGGTTTGCGCCGATGCTCCTGTGCGAGTGCCGTGGCGAACGATCACGGCGTGGTCGCGAAGCAATACCAGCCACCGTAGCCGCCACCCGAACCAACAATGCCGTCGTTTCCGGGGCCGCCCGTTTCGACGATATTGACGCCCTTGCCGCAACCGGACTCGTCGAGCGCCGATGCCCAATGGGCCATGCCGGGGGTATTGCCCGTGGCTGTGCCTCGCGGCCAGGTGTGGCCGACGCGCGGCTTTGCTGTAGTGCTCGCCGTTGAGCTCGTCCAGTTCGTGCAATGCGCGCTGGCGCCGTACACAGTGCCTAAGTGGTTGGTTCCGGTAAGCGTGTCGTGGTTATCGACCTCTTTACCATCTGGTGCATGATTGGGTACGCCGTCTTCATTTGGTAAGTCGTTGGCTATGGCGGAGTTCGCTCCAATCGGTCGCGCAGAAAGCAGGCCGTCCTTGTTCGTGGTGACCAGCCGCCCCAAGCGATCGTACCAGGGACCCTCGCCAATGCGATCAATCGCGTTCACCGTGGAAGTACTGAGGTACGCCTTCCAGGTTTTGCCGTTGCCAGGCGAGCTCGTTTCTGCAACTTCGGTGCAGATTTTGTCCGCCCCGGTAAGCCCGTCTTCAGTGCCGTAGCGCAAGTCACCGCCGAAGCCCTGAGCACTTCCGGACTTGGCCTGAATTGCCTTATAGCTGATGACGAAGAAGCTAAAATTCGCAGCGGTGCCGGTGCTGCCTCCGACACTCGTGGCAGCGCCACCGGTTGCGGCTTTGCCGCCAGTGCTTGTGGCAGTGCCACCGGTTGCCGCCTTGCCGCCAGTGCTTGTGGTAGTGCCACCGGTTGCGGCTTTGCCGCCAGTGCTTGTGGCAGTGCCACCGGTTGCCGCCTTGCCGCCAGTGCTGGTAGACGACGCCCCGCCTGTGGAACTGTTGCCGCCAACATTGGTACCTGCACCGCCCGTGGCAGTCGCTCCGCCGGTACCCGTGGTCGCGCCGCCGGTCGACGTAGCGTTGCCCGTGGAGCTGCTGCCGCCCTGACTCGCAGCGTCACCACCGAAAGCCGCATTGGCGCCGCCGTTGCCTGGGGATGCGCCACCATTTCCAACCGCTGAGCCCCCCACGTTTGCGTTCGTCTGCAAGCCTGTGCCCTGGGAATCCGTTGTGCAAGCGACGGAACCAAGCGCCCCGGCAACGAGTGCGAATCCAATAATCGATATCGTCGGCGTAGTCGATTTCAATTCAAGCTCCTTGCCTTATTGCGTCAGACTGCATGCGCACCAGACTGCATGCGCACCAAACCGCTTGCGCTCGAAGGGCACGTCCGTCGCAGTGTTGAAGGTTCGGCAGCGCGGCTCAGGTATCTGCAGCGCGGTTCAGGGATCTGCAGCGCTGGCGCGCCCCGACTGACTGCGTCGAGCCAACCAAAATTGCGAAGTGGTCGAGCCGCGATCGCGCTGGAACCTTCGAGGCGCCATGGCCTGAACGAAGGGCAACTGTATCGCTTGCTGGTGGAATCATCTGCTAAAACTGAAATCAGCTGGCGTTCGCCGCACACGTCGATAAAGCCCCGATTGAGCCGAAATTTTGCTGAATTTTCCGCGACTGCGTAGACCGGCCTCCGGATAAGCAAATCAGCGTGAGCCACTTTGCGGTGCTGACAAGACAACGAGGTCAATCCACCGAACTTTTGCCGGCACGCCCCGGGGCGAGAGCACGCGTGCTCGCCCGATCGGTTGTGTGATAACCATTGGTCCTTCATTTTATCCAACTGGCGCAAACCATGAGAACTCGATCGATGACAATCTCCCGAACTGTATCAGCCAATGCAGCGCTTTCATTCGTAGCGGTGTGTTTGGTCGCAGCGCTTGCCGCCTGCTCTGACAGTACCAGTACCAGTACAGTGCCCGCGGGTCCGGGCGTGTGGGCCACGATCAATGTCAACTTGGTTCCAGCGGAGGGCACGGTGGCTGCACACACGAGTGTTGCGGCTTTTGCCAAAGACGCCCCGCCGTTGCCCGACTCTTCCACGGCCACGGCTACCGTCGGGGACTGCAAACTGATACCCACCAGCCCAGCTTGCTCGGCCACCTGTGCCACCGACGAGAGCTGCGTGGCCAAGGATACGTGCCAGAAGACGCCAATGTCAGTGACCATGGGCGATCTCAGTTTCACCGGCCTACAATTAGCGGCTGGTGGAACCAACTTCACTCTTTCGCCCATTGGCACCACGTACGCGACTGCCGGAGCAACGGATGTTGCCTACCCGGGATGCTCTGCCGGTCAGACCGTGACGGTTGCCGGTGGCGCCGATGCCGACACGGCGTTCAGTCTGAAAACCACTTGCATCGACAGCCTCGTGGTGACAAGCGTCGCTCCAATCCCATTCGAATCGGGCAAGGCCGCGCATCTCACTTGGACTCCTCAGACCACCGGTACAGCTCGGGTCACAGTTCGCATCGACATCAGTCATCACGGTGGCCTCAAGGGGCTAATCGTTTGCGACACCGCCGACTCCGGAACGCTAAATGTCGATGCCTCCCTGGTTAAGGGTCTAATTGACTTGGGCACCGCAGGCTACCCAGTGATTCGACTGGCACGCCTTAGCACGGCTACGGCAGCGGCGGGCTCGGGCAAGGCCACGCTCAATATTCAGTCAACGGTTGAAGTGCCGCTCGCTGTACCAGGCGTGCGTTCCTGTGATGATGATTCCGCGTGTGACACCGGGCAAGCCTGCGTAGCCTTGAAGTGTCAGTAGCCGTGCCCACCCGAAGTGTTACAAGCTAATGCGGCGTACCGTGGCGAGACAGTACGCCGCATTCAATTGGCAAAGGCGGTCGGATGAATCGCGGACGAAATGGCGTGGCACGATCAGGGCTGCTGCTCGGGGCAATTCTTCTGGCTGTCATGGTGTTGTTCGTTCGACTTTGGGCGCAGCGTCAAGCCGTCGAACAACTCACTGTGCGGCTCCAACACCGTGGCGTCCGATTGGAACATGGCGCAGTTCAACACCATCTCTTTGCTACGACGGTTCGCGATGTCAAAATCGCTTTCACTGGCGCACCGGGGATCTCCGTCAACGTCGATGCAATTGACGTGAAGGCGCAGCTGCTAAGCTTTCCAACGATTGACTGCGAGCGCATAGTATTTTCGCTCAACGGTGAGCCAACTGCGTTGCATGCGGATCTCAATGCGCTGCCCGACTGGCGCGATTTTGGCCTTAGTCCAAAGCGCCTTGACGTCGAATATGCCCACAGGATCTTTGGTCTTTTGTCGTTCGAGAGTGTGAGCTTTGAGCATCGTGGGCCGGTGCTAGAACTCAGTGCGGACCGTGTCCGGCTTGGAACCATGCAATGGGCCAATGTTCGTGGCTCTATGGCCCCGCGCAACGAGATCCTCGAACTCGGTGTCGGTACTGGTCCAATCCAAAGTGCACCGTTCAGGATCGCCTACTACCCTTCGTCACGCGGGGGCTCTCAATGGACCGTCGACGTGCAGCACCAATCGGTACGCCACCTGGCCAGGCAAGCAGGGTGGGAACTCGGGCCAGAATTCGAATCGGCGTTCGTCGTTGGGACGCTTTCCTTCATCGTTCCAGACGATCCCACTCTCTCTGTGATGGGCAGCGTGCAACTGGTCATGGACAACTTCCCGAAGCCAGCGTGGTCGCAAGCCGAGCGACTCTTGGGCAGCACGATCGGTTTTACGTCACGCATCGAGCCCGCGTCGGATGGGTCACGCTGGGACTTTCCCCAGGTTGACGTGACGATGGCGCCGTTCTCGATGGCCGGTGTCGGCCGCATCGAATGGGGCGCTCAGTCGCGCTTGGCGGTTGACGTGTCCGGCTCACTCAATTGCGCCAAGCTCGCTGCCAATTTGCCTCCGTCTGACTACTTGGAGTCTGTCAAGCGCCACCTCGCCAACCGAGCTCCCCTGGCAGCGAAGTTGACAACCGAGCTTGTGCCACTGCACTTGCAGTTGGCAGCAACTTCAAAAGAACAAGGCTCACGTCATGTGGCTTGGCAGCTCAACCCAGGCTGTGGCATCTCAGAGCTAACGGCCGGGACTTTCCAAACGCTAGGCTTGCCGCAGCATGTAATAAAGAGGCGCGGCTCGAGGTGACCAGAGGCCGCAGGCGTGCAACCCCGATGCTCAGAGCGGTGGCAATACGGCGAGCAAATGGCGCAACTTTCCAAGTTAGTGGCGCAAGGTATCGAATGGCCGCATAAACCGTTGAGGCGCCAATGCTCGACGAACCAAAAATTCTCCAGTCTCGCCGTGTGTTGACGGCAGGCATTCACCTGAAGATCGCGAAAGACCAAATCCAGACCATGATGGGCCCTGGCGTACAGGAGTTGTTCGCCGCCATTGCTGCACAAGGTGTCGCACCCTCGGGTGCTTGGTTCACACGGCACTTCGCGATCACGCCGACACAATGGGACTTCGAGATCAGTGTGCCAGTCGAGCGCCGCATTGAACCAATGGGGCGTGTCGTTCCGAGTGAATTAGGGGAACGTACAGTTGCCCGCGCGATTTATCGCGGGCCTTACGAAGGATTGGCGGCTGCGTGGGGCAAGCTGGACGCCTGGATTAGAGCGGAGGGGCATGAACGCTGTGAGGATCTTTGGGAGTGTTACTTGTGTGGGCCTGAGTCTGGTTTGGATTCGAGTGCCTACGCGACTGAACTCAATCGCCCGATAGTGGTCTGACCTTGGCGACCCAAGTGACGAACGCGCGGTAGGGCTTCGGCAGTGGCAGTATCAGTCCAAGCTCGCGCAATACCTGAAAGTAGGTTTACATTCCGGTAGGCTGGGGTTGCTAGCGGTAGGTCGGACTGGTATGCTCTGCGGCCTCGAATGACCCTAAAAAATGCGCGTGTTGCCTGCGTGTTGTGCTTCTGTCTGGGCTGCGGACGGAAACCAAACTCAACTGAAGGTCACGCAGCAGCGTCGGCGGCCCCATCGACCCCGACCCGCAATACTGCGGCTCAAGCCCCGCGTCTAATCGAGCCAACGCGGCTCGTCAGCTTACCCATCTCCGCGTACCACGTGTCGCTCGCCATTGATGATGAGGCGGTTTTTTTGCTGACGGAGCACGCCGCATTTCGATTGGTTGCGGGCCAACCCGCCCACGCGATCGAGCTCGATCTTGGAATCGGCGCTGTACTCACGCAGTCAGCCTTCATTTTCTGGTCAAAGGGTGGCATCTGGCGGGCGCCCAAGCAGGGTGGCGTGACGCGCCAGATCGCCAAGTTCCCGCACCAACTTCAGTATTTCGTGACATCGGGCGAGGCATTCGCCTGGGTCGATTTCAGCGATGAGGGGCTCTACACGATTCAGACGCTCGAAGCAGGCAAGCCGCGCGTCTTAGCCTCGTCCAAGGGAGAGATCCGCGCGCTCAACATGATTCGAGATACGATCTATTTCGCGCAGCGGCCAACCGACGGCACCTATCGCATCGGCTGGGTTCGAACTTCTGGTGGTGACGCCGAGTACGCCGCGGAGCGAACGGGGCGAGCACCGGCGCTACTCGCCGGATCGGACGACGTCTACTACTACGACCTCGACAAGTCCCAGATCCTAAGGCTCTCGCCCGATCTTCGCCGAGAAGAGACGGAGTTGAAGGACTTCGTCTGCTCGCCCATTTAGGCTTCGAGTCGAATCTACTGCGGTTGCGTCGAGGGGCTGTTTGACGTGTCCAAAGAGACACATCAACCTCGCGTGCTCGTTCACAATCGCCCCGGCTCGATAACGACGATCGCCTCGAACACCAAGGTAGTAGCGTGGGCGGTCGATTTGGGGCCTGACAGTCTCGCTGTAGATATGCTTCCGGTCCAGGGCGCTGAGGCTCAGGCAGGAGCGCAGCGGTAATCGACCGCTGACGATCCGACGCAACCATGGCACATGGACTGCACCCAAACTTCTCATGGCAAATGGTCCGGCGAACTGGATCGATTTCTGGGGAATCTGCGACGCAGCGAACTGTTTCCTACTTTCTCGGCAAATGACGGAAAGTGAGGTCGCGCGCAGACAACCTTGCAAAATTTCCCCTCCGGTTGGGGCACCTACGCGATAGTCATGCAAGATTCGGTTGCAGGGAACCTCTTTGAGGGGAGTAACGTTCGCAAGCTCAAAGCGTCCAACCGCTATTTGGCGCTCATTGAGGCTTACAATTCAGAGTCCCTCGGTCGAAGTTTCTATCCAGCCCCATCCGATGAAGGTACCTTCATTGAAATTTGAGCCGTCTTCCGGGCTTTGCGTCAACTGGTGGTTGGCAATGGACACAAAGACCTTGACGACATTCAGAATTTCCTTCGGTTTTGCGGCCACGATGGGGCTTCTTGTCGCGGCCTGCGGCACGGATGAACCGGGCGGCACCACTGCGTCCAATGGCGGAGCCACCGGCAATGGCGGAGCCACCGGCAATGGCGGAGCCACCGGCAATGGCGGAGCCACCGGCAATGGCGGAGCCACCGGCAATGGCGGAGCCACCGGCAATGGCGGAGCCACCGGCAATGGCGGAGCAGTGAATACGGGTGGCAGGGCGACCGGCGGCGCCGTGGCAGCAGGCGGCAATGGCGGAGCAGTGAATACGGGCGGCAAGGCGACCGGCGGTGCCGTAGCAGCAGGCGGCAAGGCGACTGGCGGTGCCGTAGCAGCAGGTGGCAACGCGACTGGCGGTGCCGTAGCCGCAGGTGGCAACGCGACTGGCGGCGTCGTGGCCACTGGTGGCAAAGCTGCCGGTGGTACGTCGAGCGTTGGCGGTGCGGTATCGACTGCAGGGGCCTCGACCACCTGCGCGAATTTCAGCTTCTTCGTGACTAGCCTCCAAGCAATTCGACGTGAGTCAGCCAACGTCGATGGCTTTGGCGGCGACTTAGGTGGCATCACGGGGGCAGACGATATCTGTCGCCGGATTGCAGCAGCGTCGTTGGCCTGTGCGGGGCAGAAGACGTGGCATGCGTTCCTCAGTACCTCGACGGCAAATGCTATCACGCGTGTTGGAACGGGCCCATGGTACGACCGCTTGGGGCGCAAAGTGGCGAACACCACGACGGATCTACAAAACACCAGACCGCTGAATGCCGATGCGGCCATCACCAACGATCTGCCGAATGAGTTTGGTGTGCCCAATCACACACCCGATGGAACCACGGTCGACAACCACGACACGCTGACGGGTTCGAATAGTCAGGGGCAGCTTTACGCTGCCAATGCCACCTGTTCCGACTGGACGAGCATCACGGTAACCGGTGGTCCGCGCGTTGGCCATTCGTGGCCGGGTGGGCCATCGCAACATTGGATGAACGCCATGAGTGCGCCAGGTTGTGCGCGCGGTATCAATACTTCATCGCAGGGCAATGGGAATTGCGCGAACTCTGCCGGAACGACGGTGGCTGGCGTGGGTTGTGCGGGCGGTTACGGTGGATTCTACTGTTTCGCCACAACCCCCTGAAGACGCCAAATAGCAGAACCAAGGGCGCCGCAGTGGGGCAGGCGACCCTTGGTTACATAATGCATGGAGCGCGCGCGAGGGGGTTAGGGCTTGAGAGCAAAGCAGTAAACACCGCCATAGCCACCAGAACAACCGACACACAGACCTCCACCATTGAGCACTTCGCTTGCGCCGGCAGCGCAGCCCGGGGCGGGATGCTCCGCAATCCAATTGATGCCATCAGTGGCGTTGCGTCGCCAAGAATGGCCAATCTGTGGTTGCCCCAAGGCACCTTCGGCACTTGTCCAATCGTTGCAGGTGTTGTTGCGCGTGGTTGCGGCAAGTTGACCCTGCTGGGTAGTACCGGTCAACGTATCGTGGTTATTCACCTCTTTGCCTTCAGCGGTGCTGTTCATTGTGCCAAATTCGTTTGGCAGGTCGTTGACGATCGATGCGTTAGCGCCGATCGGTCGCGGATTGAGCAGTGAAGCCTTATCGGGCGAGACCATGCGACCAAGACGATCGTACCAAGGGCCTTCACCGATCCGGTCGATAGCGTTGACCGGGTTACCGTCGGGCCCCGCGGTGACACTGAGGAACGCGCGCCACCCCTTGGCGCTTGCCCCGGGCATCGATAGGTCCGCGATTTTCGCGCAGATCTTGTCGGCACCGGCTAACCCATCCGCTTGCCCGTAACGCAGATCGCCACCAAAGCCATTCGCCGAGCCCGACAACTGAAACAAAGACGCTCGACTTGTCACGAAGAAGCTGAAGTTCTCAAGCGGCCCGATTGACGTAGTGCCGCCAGTGCTGGGGGTGGTTTTGTCTGAGCTATCGTCGTTGGCACAGGCCAATGCCGCAGCGGCAACCAGGAGTGTTAGGGCGATTTTTAACGAGCAGCGTTTCATCATGATTCCTCGTGCACGGGTACTTCAATCGGCAGCGACTTAAGGCGAAAGGGCAAAGCAATAGAACCCGCCGTAGCCACCCATTTGCCCGACTGTTCCTGACTCGCCGTTTTGATCGGTAGGCGACGCACCTGGGGCGCAGCCGCCACTGGTATGACCAACCTGAATCCAGTTGGTGCCACTGTTGGCCGTCCAAGAGTGGCCGTATTTGCGCCGGCGGGGCGATCCGACTTTAACTGGGTGACGTCGAGCGACACGACCCGGCCGACCCTGTCGTACCAGGGCCCAGCGCCGATACGGTCAATCGCGTTGACGGCGGTTTCGCTGCCATTGGCCGCAACGCTGAGGAAAGCTCGCCACTGTTTCGCACTCGAACCGGGCATCGACTTTTCCGCGATTGACGAGCAAATTTCGTCGGCCCCAGCGATGCCGGTTGTTTGGCCATAGCGAAGGTCGCCGCCAAACCCCTTGGCATTGGCGGATAGGGAAATGAGCGCAGCCTCACTTGCCACAAAGAAACTGAAATTGCCAAGCCCAGTACTCGACCCACCATTGCCCATGGACTGACCGCCAATACCACCACTGACGGCTGGATTCGCATCAGGCGCGCAGGCGAGAGTGCCAAACGCACTGAGCGCGAAAAGCAGTGCCATCGGTTTCCGACCCATAAGAAGTTCCTGTTATCAATACTACATTGTCACAATGAAGGAGCGCTCATATAGTGTCGGGTCACTAGCAGGAAGGTTCACCCACACAGGCCGAGTGGCAAGAATCGCGGAGCGAATGACTTCTCGGTGTCAGGCCGGAACTAACGACCCCCACCCTGAAACTGCCGACTATGTCGCAACTGCAGTTTTGGAACCGGTGTGTTCGACGAATGCGCCTCAGTCGCATTCGTGCATACGAAGGCGGTGTGCGCGACACGTTTCCGTTGGGCAGTCACCACGAGTCAACCGCTACGCCTTACGAGCCAGCAAGAGGTCATTTGGCCCGGGCAGTCGCACGTGCTGCACGTCGGAAAAGCCAGCCTGCACGAGCCATTGCCGATACTGTGTCAGGCTGAAGGAGCTGCCGTTCGGCGTACCAACGAGCATGTTAATGGCAAAGAGAGCCCCGGCGCGTGGAGCGGTTCCGTTGTCGTTCATGACGTGATCCTGAATCGCGACGCGCCCACCCGGCATGAGCGCGGCATGGGCCCGCTTGAGCAAATCGAGATTCTCGTCAGGACCGAGCATGTGACAGATTGCCGAAAGGAGAACGAGGTCATAGCTGTCGCCAGATTTTCCGCCGAAGTCGTCACGGGTTAAATCCCCGGCGCGGGTTCTGACGCGCGCGCTCAGACCGGCATTGGCGACGTGGCCTTCGGCGATTGGAAGCACCGTCGCTAGATCGAAGATGTCGGCCGAAAGCGTGGGATTCGATTGCGCGAAGGCGATCGAATATGCGCCAGAACCGCCGCCAATATCCAGAAGTCGACGCACGCCATCGGCGCCGACACTACGCACCACGAGCGGCGCCCGATGTGCCGCATTGCGGTGCATTGCCGCAATGAAGGGCACGGTCCAATCCTCGGCGCCGCGCTGAGCCATCGACGTGAAGTCTACGGGTTTACCGGTTCGCAGCCGGTCCGTCAGGCTGGACCAGGTATTCCAAAGGCTTAGGTTATGCTTGAGCGCCGCGCGGGCGTCGTCTGGCGCCCCAAATGCCAGGTAACGTGTGGCGACGAGGCCGTTGGCGTAGACACCGCCCTCCTTGGTGAGCAAAGACAACGCAACCAGGGCATTGAGCAACGTCTCGGTGCCGCGCGCTTCTGTGCCTAGGGTATTGGACAGCGTTGTCGCATTGGCTTGCTCACCACTGCGTGCGACTTCGGAGAAGATATCGAGTTCGATTGCCGTCAGCACGATTCGGCTCGATTGATACCCCCGAATCAGCTCTTGAAAATCGTCAGGCAGAACTCCGGCCGCGTCTTGTGCCTTTTGGGCACCGAGCATTCGGTTGCGGTTCGCGATGATCTCGGCCTTGACGCTGCTCTCGCTCGGATTGCGCAACCGTTCGACGGGTTTGCCTTGTTGGAAATGCTCCGTGACAATCTCGAGTACATCCGCTGGTGTCACCCCAGAATACCAAACCCCGTCGGGATAGACCACCCAATTGGGCCCTCGTTCGCACAATCCGAGCGAGCCGGTGACCGTGACTTGAACCTCGTCGAGCAGGCCAAGCCTGGCAAGTTCCTTTCGCAACAACGCGATGACTTCAGCTGCCCCGTGACCTTTGCAGCAAGGCAACCCATCGGGCTTGTGTTGATCGCACGCGAGCACATGATAGCGGAACGGTTGCATGGCCTCCGTATACCACTCTCCTAGGCCCGAGGTGCAGTAGAGTCAATCGGGCCGCAAAAGGCAACCCGGCGCCAAGCAGCGCCTGGTGGACGTCAGGAGCAAAGCTGCCTCCGATTCGCGTCGACGTTGCAGTGCGGACGAATCGCTAGCCCATAGTTTTCTGGTTGAAGTGAAACGCAGCAGAAGCGCGGCGTCCGGTAGTTTGTGGTTTGGCGGCACAAGAGCGCTAGAAACGCGCGACGCTGCGGGCGGCAACTCGATTCTCGTATTTGACGTCATTCATTTGGCGCCCTAAGCTGATGACGGCACACTACCAAGAGGTCGGTTTGGGTTGCGCCCCAATAGTGGCTGCGGCCCTCACCGCGCCCCGCGAGAATGCGCTTAGTTTGCGCCGAAGAGTAAGCCATGAATCATAGACCGCTCGGAACCAACCATGTCTTGTTCTTCTTTGGTTTGTGCGTCGCAGCGAACGCCTGTGGCACGAGCCCGACCGGGAACTTAGCGCTCGGGTCAAGTACTGGCGCTATGGCGCAGGCCGGCGCCTATCCAGCCGATATGCTCACTGCCGGAACCGCCGGCAAGAGCAATGTCAGTGCTACTGGTGGCAACCGGTTTGCATCGACGGCGAGTACTGATGTGCTCATCGATCCGAATGCGTCGGCCAAATACCGCGCGTGCATGGTCTATACTCGGGCTCAATGCCAGCGTCGGTTCGTTGACTGCGGCGAGCGTAGCTCGATGGAAGACCCATGCAGCTCGTCGCTCGATCGCTGTCCTGATCTGCTTTTCTCAGCGGGTTCGACCTGGACAGTGGATTCGCTCAATTCGTGCACTGAGGCTTGGAAAGCTTTCTCCTGCGAAGAAATTCGCCAGAACGAGCGGCCCGCTTGCGCGCAGGTTCGAGGGACCCGGCAGCTTGACGCACCCTGCCTATTTGCGAGCCAATGTTCTTCGGGCGCTTGCACGAAGCTCAAAAAAGACGGAACCGGGGTTGCTGGCTTCGATAGCTGCCAAGTGTGTGGTGTCCAATCCGCGCTCGGCGAGCCATGTGGTATTGCTGGGTACGAATGCGCGCCCGAGCTTGCCTGCGGTGCTACCGGAGCGTGTGAGGCCAAGGCATTGCGGGGCGTTATCGGCACTGCATGCAATGACAACTCGACTTGTGGCGGTTCGGGCATCAGTTGTCGTGCCGATCCGACGGACGCAGCCAAACGTTGCCTAGTATTTCCCGGCGTTGGACAGGCCTGCACTGACGACTTCCTCTGTGCCGATGGTGCATTCTGTCAGGGCAAGCTCTGTGTAACGGCGCCAACGCTGGGCCAAACTTGCGGGACCAAGGGGTCAGCGCAGTGCGCCGCGGGCCTCGTGTGCAGTAGCCACTTCGACGTGGAATCGTACGTGTGCATTCAGCCGCGAAAGCTTGGCGAAGTTTGCCAGGGTGACGTCCGGCGCGCGCCACGCGGCAATTGCGAGCTAGGCCTGCGTTGCGATTGTGGTGAACTCGACTGCGATCTGAAAAGCGGGGTCTGCCGCCACGGTCGTGCGGAAGGCGACGCCTGCGGCGACTCGAACAGCGTGTGCCTGCCGGGCACTAGCTGTACCAACGGCATTTGCACGGCAATCGGGGCTCAGCCTGCAATTTTGAACCTGTGTCCCCAGTGATCGGGCGTTCTGCCCCTGGATTTCGCCAGAGCAGGCGTGCAACAACGAACGGTCACTGATGGATGAGCGCACGTGACCTACTCTCGACAATCGAGCCCAGTTGGGCCAGGGGGCCCATTTGTGCACAGGTGAAAGGGGGATCTCGGCGCTTACGCGCGTTTGTCGCCATGCCGTTATGGATGGCGTCCGTCGTCCTACGTCATGGCAGAGTCAAACTACATCGAATTGGTGCGGTCGTTGCCTCGGTGCGCGTTCATCTCCCAATACGGGGGACATTTCCTGCTGAAGCGACCGAAACTGGGCGTGGCCGCGGGACAGCTGTCAACGGGGATCGGATTTGCGACTGCCACGATCGAAATTGACTTCGACCCTTACGCAGCATTGTGGCAGGTATTCCCCGTAGTCAAACGTCCAGATACGCCATTTCCGGAGCAAATCTCCGTGGGGCGTGCCAATAATTGCGACGTTGTGTTGCGAGTTCCGTCCGTGTCCAAAGTTCAGATGCACATTTTGTGCGGAGTCGACGGCTCTTTCAGTTTGCGCGACAGTCGGGCATCCGCTCCCATCTCGGTCAACCGATTGCGGCTGAGTTCAGGCGAAATTCGTGTGCTCAAGAGTGGAGACTTGATTCAATTCGGTGCGTTTGAGCTTGAATTCGTTGACGCCCCCCGACTTCACGACGTCATAATCGCAGCAGCTCGCTGAGCGAGGTGTTGCGACGCTGGAGGTTGCAAGCGCATTGCCGCGGCCGGTAGCGTGTGGAGATTGATGGGCACTGCGTTGATGTGCGTGCGAAGCTATTGCTACCCGCGCGCTGGGGAACGTTCAACCTGGCGTTCCACGCGTGGAACGACCCTGCAGAACGCTGGCGCGCGTATCGCCACTCTGGTTCTTTCGCCGGATCCGACTGGTGTTGACCACTGCATTTTCAACCGCCTCGTCGAATGCGACCTTCCGGCGGCGCTGCGCGCAGCGGAAACTGAACTCGAACTGACCCCGGATATCTCGCGCTTGGTTCTGATTGCTGGTGCCTCGATGAACCAAAACGGAACGGCACTTTTCGAAGGCGTCACCGTCCTGTTTCTGGCCCAAGCCTATGGGGTGACGCTTGGGATCGTGCAACAGGCCTTCGTCATGGTCATATCAGTGCTGGCCGGCATCGGTACTGCGGGTGTCCTTGCTGGGTCATTGCGACAATACTGGTACTGGTTCGTGTGCCCCCAGAAGCGGTTGGGCTAATACTGGGCGTCGACAGACTGCTCGACATGTGTCGAACCACCGTCAATGTGGCTGGCGATCTCGTACTGGCAACGATATTCTCGCCTCGTTCAGAAAATGCCTATTCGAGGCGCGGGCGAGGGGCACTATTGCCCGCGCTCGCAGTTTCGCACAAAGCGTCCGCACAACGTCCGGCTAAACCGCAACCTGGTGGGGAGAGTGGGGCGTGGCAAAGCCCATTTTGGGGCTTGAAGTCGGCCCGAACCAGCGCACCATGGCAACTAGTGGGGGACAAAATCCTCCCTTTAGCTAGACTGGCGGCGAAATCTGCATCCGGGTTCGAGAAGCAACGTCCCCGTGGTGCCTTGAAGAGCATACGTCATGCTGAACACCCATCAAGATAAGACCGCACCTTCGGTGAGCGTTTTGGTGCCGGCGTACAATGAAGAGGCGACCATCGGAACGGTCTTGGGTCAGCTTCTCAAGCTGAGTTTGGTCAAGGAAGTCATCGTTGTCGACGATTGCTCGACGGACGGCACCGCAAGCCTTGTCGCGTCGCTAGACGACGCGCGCATCAAACTCATCCGGCAACCCGCGAACGCGGGCAAGACTTCAGCCATCCACCGTGCATTGCAGGAAGTGACCGGCAGTATCGTCATCGTTCAGGATGCAGATCTCGAGTACGACCCCGCTGAGATCCCAATTGTCGTCGAGCCGATCCTGCTTGGTCACGCCGACGTCGTCTACGGAAGCCGATTTCTGATTCGGCGCGCAGCCGGGGTAACGTCCTACTATCACGGCTTGGCGAATCGTACCCTGACTGTGCTCTCGAACATTCTGACCAAGCTCCACCTTACAGACGTCGAGACGTGCTATAAGGCGTTCCGTGCCGATGTTATTCGCGGAATCCCGCTAGTCAGCAAGGGGTTTGGGATGGAGATCGAACTTACGGCAAGTGTCGCCCGTCTCGGGTTGCGCATCCGCGAAGTTCCCATTTCCTACCATGGGCGTAGTTACGACGAAGGAAAGAAGATCGGCGTTCGCGATGGGATTGCCGCACTTTGGTACATAGCTTATTTTAACAGTGTGGAGCCACTGAGTCAGCGCCGCCAGCAATACTTCTCTGAGGTTCGGGCTCGCCTGGCGGCGTCGCGTAACAAGGACTGACTTCGCCAGAGACGCACTTTCGAGCGTCTACCTTCTTTGGCACATCTGCCGGCCCGTTGCAGTGCCCCAGCGCAGTGCCCCGGCGCACGGCAACGCCGTGAATACAGCCGCTATCAGCGGTTGTTCGACAATGTGCGCACGGCGAAATTGCGCAAGCGGTTCGACAGCATTGGCACTAGCAGTACGATCACCACTCCGGTAGCCAGGTACATCGCGCGCCTGTCCCAGGGGCTCATGGGCTTTGGCTTGATCAACGGATGGATCAACGGGGTGAATTCAGGGACGAAAAGGCAAATGGCCTCGAAGTTGAAGTCATTGGACATGCAGGGTTCGGTCTCGATTTCACGGATGACGGTCCCATTGACGCCCACCCAGGTGCTCCAAATGACCGCGAACGCCGTCAGCAGTGTGACAACCACGTGCCGATGACGCGTGTACGTGACGTGTTGCGCAAGTGCAAGGCTGGCTGGCATGCAGGCGAACAGCAAAAACCGGGGGCCCCAACACCAGGCGCCATACCAGCACCACCAAGTCGAGTACGCGAGCAAGAGTCCCCAGAAGAACGCTGCGCACAACTGGCCGAGCATGGATTGAACTGGCGCGTGCTTCGCTGGCGTCGGGACGTAGTGCAGTAACAATCCGGGCGCGTAGATGAGAATGCCTCTGCCGAACGAGAACAGTAGCGAAAGAACCCCAAGTAGCAGCGGATAACTGAAACCCGGGAGGCCCGAATAGGGCATAAAAGTCTTGATCCCCCGAACCCCTTCATAGCCGCTCCGAAACGGCGAGCCCCGTCTCCACCAAAATTCGAGTGCAATGAGTGCCGCGCTCACGAATAGCGGCCAAGCCGCTTGAAACCAACGGCGTGTTCGTAGGGCCCACCATCCGTTGCACAACGCCAGGCCGAGAGCGGCGGCGGGTGTATTGACGACGGAGATGCACATCGCCACACCGGCGATGGTCGGTCGATTCAGCGCCAGTGCGGAAATGCCTAGCATAGCCGCACACGCAGTCAGAACTTCACCATAGAACGTTTGCACACTGTTGCCAAACATCGAAGCGGCAACCAAAAGCAGAATCGTCCGACGCAGCACGGCTGCCGGCATGTGCCGACGCAGCATTCTGTAAAGCAAGAGCAGCGTTAGGTCGAACAAAATAACATTGAAGTACGACGCGAACTCACTACCTCGACCGAAGACCTTTCCCAAGGCGTAAAGTGGAACTGCAAGCAACGTATGCACGATGGAGTAGCAAGCTGGTGAAACCGTGCTTTCGTCTACCAATTTGATCAGTGTCTGGTAACGAATCCACCCGTCGCCCCAGATTTCATGCGGTGCAATAAACACTTGAAAGGCGGCAGCGGCAACGGTCAATAGCCATTCCAAGGTTACGATCCAGCGCGAATCGGCACCCACGTCCAGGTCGATATCCGAGGAAGATAGCTTGTTCACGTCGCGAAACTACTTCACTTCGGCGAGAATTGTCACTAGGTTTATTGCACGCTTCTTGCTTGGAAATACGCCTCCAAATGGCGCGCTGCCTGGCTCTGGGATGCACTCTGGCAGTGCGATGACACACTGAGTGAGGGTCGGCGTCGCGCCTGCCCCAGGCGGCCAGATGTGCGTCGTCGACGGCGGCGGTCGACGACGACCGACTGTGGGCGAGCAGGTCGATGGTTCTGGCCACATTCGCTACCGCAACTCGATTCGGCGTCCGTGCGGATAGAGCACTTCGAGCGAAGTTATTCCGCTCGTTCGGCGCGCCACATCACGAACTAATGACATGAGTCGTGATGGTACCCACTTGTTTGCGTGCGAGCCGTTGGGAGCGTAGTCCTCGTGAACTGCCAAGTGGAGAATCAACATCGTGCTTGGGTCATCGGGTGCGCGCACGAACATCACGACGCCAACCAACTTGGTTGGCGTCGAAAGCTCATCAAATGCAAAAAGACTCTGGATTGTTCCAAGAGCTGGCACGCTCAAACGAAGGCTGGGGCCGTCTTCCACAATTAACGGCACCCCGAATCGACTCACGGCGGTCGAAATGGCGTCCCTAACTCGGGCTTGGTCGGGATTGAAGAAAACAATCCGTTCGAGCTCGTCGCGCCACGCCAAGCCAAGCTTGGATGAGAAACCAAGCTTGACTGAATTCCGTCCAGGGTGTTTGGGGTTGGCGGTCACCGCGCCTGAACGATATGGGAAAAACGAGAGCGCTGTCCACTCACTGGGAGGATACGACCTCATGAAAGCCGCGATTCCAAAGAGATGTCGCCGACATGCCGTGTCAGCTGCCCGGGTCGTTCTGTCGAACGCGGCCGGTCAGTTAGGGGCCCTGGCGCCGGTCAAGTGAATTGTCAGGAACGAGCCCTTGAGGCTCGTTCCAAGCGGCAACGCGGTCAGAGCCAAAGACTCAGGGTTTCGCTGCTGGCAAGTCGACCGTGGCAAACTTCACGAGAGCATCCAAGAGCGGACAGCTGTCGCCGCCCTTGCAAAGTTTTGAAGCCTTAGACTTCAATTCAGCCTCGATCTTGGTACTCTCTTCATTGCGTAGACGTGCACACCCCACTAACTGAGCCGTGCGTGTCGGGTTGCCTTCGACGACCAATACTGCCGATTTCTGACACGTCCGATTGAGAGCTGCTTGCGACTGCGCGTCAGTTAGGGAAAACTCACCCTTGGGCATGGAGCGGGCAAAACGCGCTGGCCCGACGAGGCGAGTTGGACAGTTGGCTGCACCGCAATCATCCCCTAGATAGGCGACGAATGGCTCATAGGTACCGAGATCCGGCCGCATATCATATTCGAGGTGGGTCGTCTGCAGGCCGGCAATAGTCGGAGCAAATCTAGCGAACGCATTGACCTGACCCGCATTGGCTGACCACACGCCGGACAGGGCGACTGGTGTCGTGCCGCTGGGGATTGCCTTGATGTCGAACGGAACAATTAGTTCAACACTGCCGTCGTCGTCGTAGTCGTAAACCTGCAGCGGACGCAGCTCAAACCCACCGACCCTTGTTGTCACCTTGCCGAAGTCAGCCTTGGTAATGCTGCCGTCTTCGGCAACACGCAGGACATCAACTTCGAGAGAAATGGCTCGAGCGCTATTAGCCCCAGTAGCTTCGATGCCGCGCAACCCAAGCGCCCAGCTCCCATGCCCCGCAGGTTGGCAAATGCCGAATCGCGGCAGCTTGGCGCTTTCAGTGGGGGTGAGGTGTTCGGAGGATTCTGCCTTCTGCGCCTGCGACACTACCAACTTGGAAGCCTTCTCGAGTTCCGCGCAGGCGCGACGCATCTCGAGGGTTACTGACCAGTCGAGCTTCAGTTCTCCGCCCTTGACCTTGAGATTGTATTTGGTGTCAGTCCACTCGACAACGCCGCTTGATTCCGACGTCGCGGAAAGAACGACTTTCAATTCGCCTTGGGCGTCTGGAACGACTTCTGGCGCGTCTGACTCGGTTCCGATGACCGCGCGGGTTGGATGACCACCGTTGCCATTCTTCTTCCGGCACAGTAGCTGGATCCAGCCGTCCTTCGATTTTGCCTCGCAGCCAAGGCTGGTGGCGACTGCGTTTGTCACCGTTTCTGCACCCGAAAAACTATCTGGAGGTAGATCGCTTCCAGTGGCCGGGGGCGCCTCTTTCGTATTCGCCACAGTCGGTGGCGCGAGTGCCACACTTTCGGCAGATTTGATCGCGGGGGTACTGGTCGCGGCCGGTGCCCCCGAGGTGACCACACTGGCCGTCGAAACTGCGATTGAGCTAGATTCCTTCTTGCCGCAACCTGTTGCCACTAGCGCGATTAGACCAACTCCAGACATGATGGTTCGTTTCATAATCTTTCCTGTCACGACATTCTCCCAAATACCAAACCCTCGTGCACCTCGCGTAGAATGCTCGACTCAAACGTGGCTAGCTGCGATCGCGGGACGGACCCACTGTAGCCTTGGCCACGTGTTGCTCCGTTGTCACCGGTTTTCGTTCGGTTGCTTCATCAAGTCCTTCTACGCGACCCGCCATGCCAGCTGCCTGCTGCAGGGTTACGACAACTACGTCAGCACTTGACCCATACTTCCTTACGACTGCGGGCTCAAGCAGTACCGCGGAAAGTCTCGAATCACCCGCAATTCGGCCAATGGCCGCAGCCAGCGCATCATGACGAACATAGTCGTGAATCACAATGATTCCACCTCGTTTTGACTGGGCAACGAGCGAACTGACGATGTGTTCGTAGTCCGCGCGTTTTGCTGGATCGGGATCCCAACAGCCGCCGTGCCAGAGTACGTTGATCCAGCCAAGCTGTCTTAGTGCTTCGTCGTAGCGTTGGCGCGCTTGTTCGCCGGCTTGCCCAAAGTACGGACCTCCGCCTGGCGGACGCGAGAACAACACGGGGTAGGGTTCACGGCCGTCGACGTAGCCATATGCCGCGAGGGTGGCTTGATACCTCGCGAGAAAGACGTTTGCCTGCGTCGACAGGGCAGCGTTGGTCAGTAGCTTCCCAGGTTTCCGGTCGAAAATGCCTTCGTACAAACGGTCGAAGTCATCGGCATCGCCTGCCAAGAGCGCAATATTGATCAAGAGCCGCGTGACCTCGTGCTCACTTCGAATGTACTCAATGGCATTCTGCCCGCCGTGGAGAGCCATCTTGACGTCGTGATTGTAACTGTGAGACCCAACCTGGTGGCCCTCGTGCAGCATGCGTACGATAAGCGGATACGTTAGGCGGTTGATATTCTGACCGACGACGAAGAACGTCGCTTTGAGATGGTGTGACTTGAGAAGCGTCAAGACTTTCGGCGTAAACGTCGGGTGCGGGCCATCGTCAAAGGTCAAAGCGAACTGCCCTCGAGGCCAGCTGTCACGCCCAGTCAGACCGACGAATCCCTGTTGCTTCAGTTCTGACGTCAGCGTTTCTTCTGGGGCGGCGAATACAACCAGACTTTGCAGGACGACCAGTGCAAAAACTTGGAGCGAAACCAGGAGTTTCATCATCTCGCTCGGAGTACGGCGAAGCGTGACACGCGAAATGGCGGCCCAGTTCCGGCCTCGCGACCTTTGGGCCGGTAAAATGTTGCTTGCGCAACAGGAAATTTGCGCGGGTTGGCCAATCGTCACGGATTTGCGTAGAAGGGGGATGCGCCAGTTTTCGCGATCCCGATGCTCGCTATAGCTTCCAAACCTACGTCAATGGCAGAGTGCACTGATGCTGGACTGTTTGGCTTGGTCAGCCGTGACGATTTGACGCGAGCGCGCGCGGCGCAAGCCGAACTCTATCAGCGACACGTGCGCTACCTATTCGGAGTACTCAGCAAGCAGCGAGCATGCCTGTACGAGCTTGCAGCTGTCAGCGTTGAGGACTTGGTCCAGGAGACTTTTCGGCGAGCCTTCGAGCGAGCGGCATCCTTCGTTGCTGAACCAAACCTCGATCGCGAACGCGCAGCACATCGTACACGCGCTTGGTTGGGTCGCATTGCCCACCACCTGCTGGTGGACGCTATCGAAGCACGACGCGAAGTGGCGGCATCGCCATTCCTCGACCACCAAATCGTAACCGAAGATGACGAGTCACCCCCATCCACCCCATTGTTGAGAGCTGTTCGCGACGGGCTGGCGTCGCTTACGGAGCGCGAACAAGACGTCCTTACGATCACTGCGCTCTACCAACGCGTCGGAGAAACCCACCAACGGCTGCCCAACGCCGTGGCCGATGAACTTGCGAAACGTTGGGCGATTTCGCAAGAAAGTGTGCGAGCCATTCGAAGTCGAGCGTTGAAGAAGCTCCGCGGTTTCGTCACCGCACGCGGCACAGTCCAGGGAGAGGCACCATGACCGATCGGGATGAGCATAACCGCTTCGACGAGGATGAGTCCCTTGAGCAATGGGTCGTAGCGGGGCTGGTCGATCAACAGGCGCTGGCTCCGATCACCGCGGCCGAGGTGGCTCGCGCTCATGCCGATGGCTTGGAATTCCAAGGCGAGTTACCGCAATCCTTGCGGGTATACGTGGAAAAGCCGTCCTCGACCAAGGTGGTCATGCTCAACGAGCGCCGAATACCCTCGCGGAGTCGGGTTTGGCTGGGTCACGGATTGTCTGCAGTGCTGGGCGCCGCGGCGGCTGCGGCGATATTGATCTGGCGTACCGAACGCAATCCACGGCTACTTGCCCTGGGGAAAGATCCCGGGAGCGTGGGTGCTCGAGTACCTGCACAGTCCACGAGCGCTTCGATTCCAGCAACTATAGGCCCGTTCGAGCTGCGGGGACCGAATTGTTGCGCCGGCGTAGATTGCGCTGACTCCAAACCATCACTTCGGGAATGCGCGTCCGCACGTCGATTCATTGACTGCGGCGATGCCCAAGGGAGCGAGCGCTATCGAATTCGGATTGGCCGCCTCGCCCCGAGCCCAACTGGGCGTTTTCTCTTGGACAAATCGCCCGATCGGTCGTTGGAAATCTGCGTGCGCATTGCGGGTTCACCCCTTCACTGCACCAAGGCTTTTGCCACTGCCGAAAACGAGGAGGCCTGGTCGCTGTTACCCATGACGGCGACGGCGAATGACCTGCTGGCAGGAGTAACGGTTCAACTGCGCTGGATCGGCGAAGGCGAATCTATGGCTGAATGGAGCTTCCCAATTCAGAGCAACCCGACTGTGCTTTGCAACGGGATCTCAGTCAAAGCTAAGCTTCCCGACGGGGAGCCCGTTGGAAGCCTTTCGATGTTCCTAGACGATGCCTATTACGTCGAACTGGGTCGCTCGAATTCGATGCGTGAGCTCGGGCAACGGGTCTTGGTCCACAAATTCGTGGGAATGGGTCCCCAAATCTACGAAACCGAAAGTTCCGGGCAGGGGCGATTCGCCGTGACCGTTGGCCCAATGAGTCAAACGCTGGCCGAAGCGACGCGGTGGGCCGTATTGGCGCGCGGTGCCGATGCCAAGCTCGTGTTTGGATTTGACTACCGCGGCAACGCTCTGCGCGTGCCCACTGAATAGACCCGTCGCACCCGACGCGGCCGCTTATTGCGTCGCTCCCGCAATTCGTGTCAACATGGCACGAATGCGGCAAATCGACAGCGGTGAAATTGATCCAGCATGGGCTCGCACGACGCACCCAAAAGCCGGACCATTGGCGATTTTCTTGGGTTACCTAGGGGGCACAACACTCGGTATCCTGGTTCACCTGATCATCTCCAGTCAGTGGGTGTCGGCCAGCACCGTGGGAATTGGCTTGATTCCGCTATTCGGAATCGACTGCACGACAAAACTATTTCAGCGGCTCGTCTTTGTCGCCTTGGGAGGGCTACTTGGTGCCGTTGCTGGGATCGTTTGCTCAGTGGTGGGGTGGAGACAGCGGCCACTGCTCGCCGCAAGTATCGCGATTGCCGGGATCGGCTTGTCTGCAATTGCTACCGCTGGATTTGCCAGCCTCGATTGGAATTGTGCAGGGTACACAGGCGGACGACTCTAGTGCTCAGTTCCATACCGTCCATTTTGGGCAACCGAGGACACGACCGAGTTCTCGCCTGTGACCCACAAAACCTAAGCAAAGCGAATACTTGTCGAAGAAGCTAGTCAAGGCGCAGCTGAGACAGCTAGTCTCGACAGTTCTCGAGGAGGACCAAGTATGAGGAAATCAATGAGTTGTACCCCGGCGATCGTTCTGTGCGCTATGGCAGCGCTTAGCGCTGGATGCAGCAAAAAGGGGTCGGAGTGTCAGTCGCTGATCGGTTCGATCAACGGGATTGTTAGCTCACTTGAAGCCGCGCAGAAAGTCACTGGTAACAACGACTCGAAACCCGAACAGATTTCGGCCGCCCTGCGGCCCTTTGCGAAGTCGGCCAGTGCCGCAGGTGAGGCGCTGGGAAAGGCGGAGTTTACCGTCCCGGAAATCAAGAAGATTGCCGGTGAGACTTCGGCTTCGATGGTCGCGTTGGCAGCCAACGCCAGTTCCATGGCAGACCTTGCCGATCAGATGAAAGGCGTCGATGCAGCAGGCAAAGCCATTGACGACCAGAAGAAAGTGATTGACTCGAATGAGGCAGAAATCAAGAAGGATTGCGAAGCCAAGCCGTCGCTTTGCACCGAGCTCGCCAAGGTGCTTGAGGCCTTCCCGGCGCCTCCTGGCAAGTCGGATGACACGGTGGCAATTGCGGCTTGGTCGGCAAAGTTGAATTCGTGGGCGGCTGCTTTGGCCAAGGTTGACGTCAAGGATGCTGGCCTGAAGGGCCATGTCAAAAACTTCGAAACCTCTTGGACCACCTTCGCCGCGGCGATGAAGACCCTGTCTAGCGTCAGTGAAACCGCGAAGAAGTACGACGAGAACACCAAGCAGTTCAACGCTCAGATCGATGCCGCCAATAAGGCGACCTCGGAAGCCAATGCCTTCTGCGCGAAGTAAACTGGTTAGCTAATCGAACGAAGCATCAAGGGTTGTTTTGCCCGTGCGCAATCGACCCCTGATGCTTTCGCCCAGGGAACGCCTGAGCTTTTGCCCTTCGAGCGGCAATCGAAGGGTTGCTATCGACGCTGCCGGATGAGCATCGCTGCTCCAAGCAGCACCATCATGGTCGCTGCGACTCGCGAGGGTTGCGTCGAAGTGCGGCAGCCGCAACCACCGACGGGATTTGTTGGAGGCTCTGCTGCGCCAGCATCCACGCCGCCCGCGTCGCTCTTGCCAATGCACCACACTTCGGTCCAGACACTCGCACCGTAGCTGCTGCAGGATTTGACGTAGCCCTGCGCCGCGTATTGCTTCTCGCAGGCAGTCATGTCGCTGCGACCTGACGGACACGCGATGCAGGATTTCCCGCCGACTTGTTGGATTGCCACCGTACATTGTTCGATGTAGCCGGGTGGAGGCGCCACATCGGCTTTTGCTTGGCCGACCCAGAGCCCGCTCGACAACACCGTGGCTGCTACACAAAACGCCAGTGATTTTTTCATGGCTTTCTCCCGAAGTTCACGCCCGTACAAGCACTGCTGCACTGGCAGTGTCCTCGAATGCAAAGGGAAAAGCAACCCTAAGTCGACTCGACGTACGCGGCACGAATTGTGCAATTTCGGCCTAACTCTTGAGGTTTCGCACGATCACGTTGCTGAAACCACTTAGACGCAAATGGCCAGGACTTCGGCGCCACAGATGCCAGCGTTGGTCTTGTTCGAGCCGATGGCAATCGAGCCTGCGGTCACTACTCCCTTGACGTAAATCACGGCAGGCGTTGTACCCTTGACGGCATTGGTCAATTCGGCCAGCGTCGTGACAGTGATTGGCGCCGCATTACTGCCGCCGGTTGTGGTCGCGACCGTAGTGCTACCGATAGTGCCGGACACCGAGGCCCAGCCCACGAGCGCAGATGCCGCTGGCGGCTCGGTGCATGTTGCTGTTGCTGCGCCGCCCGTCGCGTCGATGGCCCTCGTCCGAGCCGTCTGGGGCGTTCTACGGACTTGGTGACGCATCTTCCATTGGGCTCAGCGCAATCGGCATGCGCCCCTGGCGTTCGCATGGCATGCGCATCAATGACCGCGAAATCGGTCGCTGCGAGCGGCTGATTTTGGGTGCACGTCGCGCTGCAAGTCGGGTTGCGTTGGCGAGATGCTCAAAAGCCCGTTGAGCCCAGGTGTCCAGCCTAACTCGTTGCCCCACCTGCGCCGGATGCGCCGGATCCCCCACCCGCGCCGCAGGCGTCGGTCCAGGTGGCACAAGTTGGCAACGTACCAACGGTCATCTCAGGCAAACAGCCCATCGACAGCATCCCGTTGAACCAATGGTACACGAGCTGACCGCTGTCCTCCTGCCACACATCCGTCACTTGGTCACCGACATCGCCCCAATAGTTGACGCGCACGTACCCGCAGCCCCGTTTCCAGTTCGACCCAAACCAGATCGTGGAACAGATGCGTGTTGCGTCGAGTTGGCAGGTGGTTGGGGTGATGCAGTACTCTTCGCGAAGCAACTGCCGTGCCGAATTCCAGCCGCCGCCTGCAGAGGACGATGGTGACGGTGGACTGAGATTCCGGCGGTGCGGCTCTCCGGCCTCTTGCGCGTAATGTCAAGCGCGACTCGCGAGCCAAGAGGCGGGCCTTAATTTCGGAGGCGCCGGGGCCGCTCGCAAGGCAGAGCATTCATGCGTTTCGGACAGTGCTTCACCCATCGCAGCAGTCGTGTGCGGCCCGCCTGGACGCACGCTGCCAATCACTGTGTGAACATTGAGCGTCAAAGGCCGCAGCCTACGACTCCAGCCCATCGCCAGGAGCTGAAGTGAGCGACGAAGAAGACGCGGAGATGCTGCAGGTGTTTCTCGAAGAAGCACGCGAGCACCTCGATGGCGTCGAGGGTGCGCTGCTTAGTCTCGAGTCGTCGGGCACCGTCGACATGGATGTCATCAACGAGATCTTTCGAGCCGTGCATTCCGTAAAAGGAGGAGCCGGATTCTTTGGCTTGAACGCCATCAAGACGCTCTCCCATGCCATGGAGAACGTGCTCGGGAAGATGCGCAAGGCAGAGCTTTCGGTAACTCCCGAGGTGATCGGCGTCCTTCTAAAGTCTGCCGACACACTCGTCAAACTGATTGGCAATCCTGTCGAGACAGCCGCCACTGACGTGTCTGGTCTGGTGCAGGAACTCGAAACTGTCGAGCGCATCGATGCAAAAACTCCAGATTTGCCCCCAGTCGCAGTAGAAGTGCCACCCAAGACTGACGTTCTTGACACGAATCACGGCACCGCCATCGCCACAACGGTTCAAAAGCCTCCAACCGTGGACAAGCTAGCGGCTGCAGTGGCTGAATCAAGTATCCGCGTCCACATTGGGATCCTCGATCGACTGATGACCCTGGCCGGCGAACTGGTGCTCACGCGCAATCAGCTCCTGCAAAGTCAGGACGGGGCTTCGGCGAACAGTGTCGACGCGACGCAGCGCATCGACCACATTACCACCGAGTTGCAAGACGCGATTATGGCGACGCGTATGCAATCCATCGGGATTGTGTTTCAGAAATTCCGTCGCGTGGTGCGCGACTTGGCCAACGCGCTTGGCAAAGAGGTCGACCTTACGCTTGAGGGCGAAGAAGTCGAATTGGATCGTTCGATCGTTGAAGCGATCGGCGATCCACTTACCCATTTGGTGCGCAATGCGCTCGACCACGGGATTGAACGACCCGAGGTGCGTTCGGCTCGGGACAAGCCGCGGCGCGGAAATCTGCGGCTAAGTGCGTTTCACAAAGCCGGTCAGGTGATCATCGAAATTGCCGACGACGGCGCCGGGATCGATCCGGCAAAGGTGCGAGCTAAGGCGCTCGAAAAGGGGATATGCACCAAAGACCAACTCGCGGGTATGAGTGAGTCCGCGGTAATCAAGTTGATCTTTCGCCCCGGGTTCTCGACCGCAACGGAAGTAACCGAGGTCTCTGGGCGCGGAGTGGGGATGGACGTGGTGCACTCGAACTTGTCCAAGCTCGGTGGCATTGTCGATGTACAGTCGACTGTCGGTGCAGGCAGCTTGATGCGCATCAAGCTGCCGCTCACGCTGGCGATTATCCCGTGTCTGCTCGTAGCTGAGGAACGCGAGAGCTTTGCCATCCCCCAGGCCAACCTAATCGAGCTTCATCGCATTGTCGCCAGCGAGGTCAAGGACCGAGTGAGGAGATTCGGTGACGTCTTGGTTTTGAGGTTGCGCGGCGAACTCATTCCACTCATTCGGCTACGCGATGCCTTGGGGATCCCAACCCGTAGCTACGTGTCGGAATCAGATACGCGCGAGCTCGACCAGCGTCAAACTGGGTTCGATCGCCGACAGGATGCATTACTCGATGAGCAAGAGCGGCGGCGCGAAACCGACCGACGCCACAGTCATCGTAGTGCCGTGAATATCGCAATCGTCGCAGCCGGCGAGTTCCGCTACGGAATCATGGTCGAACAATTGCTCGATTCGCTTGAAATCGTAGTCAAGCCTCTTGGTCGCCACCTTCGGCATTGCGATTCCTATGCCGGTGCAACCATCCTCGGTGACGGACGGTTGGCATTGATCCTCGACGTGGTCTCGATCGCAAGTCGTCTGCAATCCGCAGACGGAAGTGAAGCGCTAGCCTCCGCCAAGGCGGCGGCACACAAGACTTCAGACGCTCAAGATCGCATGACCCTGATGCTGGTCGAAAACAGCGGTGAAGAGCTGATGGCGATCCCCCTCGGACTCATCGAGCGAATCGAGCGACTGAGTCGTAGCGACATTCAGCACGTCGGCGGCAAGCGGACCTTGACGTATCGTGGGCGCAACCTGCCACTGTTGGCGATTGAGGAAGTTGTGAAAGTCAAACCGAGTCGAGACATTGCTGCAGCCTATGCGGTGGTTTACCGGAGCCACGACAGGGAAGTTGGTCTCATTGTCTCCAGCCTCATCGACATCGTTGATTCCGTGGCAGAACTCGACGTCTTGACCCATCGTCAGCCCGGCGTATTCGGATCATTGCTTGTTGACGGCCACATCGCTCTGCTCCTCGATATCCACGGGATAGCCCGGGATCTTCTCGGGATCCCCGAGGTCGAAGAGAAGCCCGTCCCTGAACGAACCCACACCATCCTAGTGGTCGAAGACTCACGCTTCTTTCGCGAACGCATCGTCGAATTCAATCGCCAGGCAGGGTTTGATGTCGTTGCTGCTGAGGACGGGATGCTAGGGCTTGAGGTGCTAGAGCAGCATGTGGGAGAGATTGATCTCATCATTACCGATATCGAAATGCCTCGACTTGATGGTTTCGAATTCACGCGCAGGGTTCGTGCTGACAAGCGATTCGCGCACTTGCCGATTATTGCGGTCACTTCCTTGATGGGCGAAGAAGCCGAGCTGCGCGGCAAGCAGGCAGGGATCACCGAGTACATGATTAAGCTCGATCGTGAGCGCATCATGCAGCGTGTCAACCACTACCTGTTCGGTCAGAGCAAAGACACCCACTGGAGTGCAGCGTGAACATGACGGTAGCACATGCGGCGGTTGATCCAGCTCAAATCGCCGTATTCCACGTGGGGCGATACGTGTGTGGACTATTGATTTCCAGCATTCAAGAGATCAACAAGAACCTGGTGCTGACGCCAGTGCATGAAGCGCCAGCCTTTGTTCGCGGCATTATCAATCTGCGCGGCAATATCGTGACCGTGATCGACTTATCACGCAAGTTGGGGCTCGAATCGACGGGTATCCAGCCGAGTACGCGCAATGTCATCGTAAGACACGACCGAGAGATGGTTGGCTTTGTCGTCGATGCCGTGGATGACATTGTCGAGATCGAGATGTCGACCATTCTGCCCACCCCGTCACACCTGACCAAAGAACTCGGCGACGCATTCCAAGGCGTGGTCCAGCTCGGCAACGAGCTAGTAGCCTTGCTCGAACTCGAATACCTGATCAGCGACCATAATGCCAATTGGGCCGCAACCCCGACCCCGTAAGAGGATCCCACCCATGACCGCCCGACCCGCCACGCGAAACTCAAAACCGAACAAGCCTCGCTCCAATGGCAAAGCGGCTGCACCGTCCAAGACTTCGAGCAACGGCAAACATCAGAACTCGCTCGGGGCCCTCGAGATGCACGTGGAGTCATTACCGATCGGGGATCCGACCGACAGTCAAGACCTCGGCAATGGGATACATTGGATTGGCGTCGATACCCAAGACTCCTTTCGCTGCAATCCTTACCTCATTGTCGACGGCGACGAAGCAGTGGTCATTGATCCCGGTGGTCTAATTACCGCGCCAGGGGTGATCGCTAGAATAAGAAGGCTGGTTGATCCAAAGAGCATCCGCTTTGTCGTTGGGCATCATCAGGATCCGGACGTAATCTCGGCTGTCAGCTACCTGCGGCCACTGGTCGCGCCCGACTGCAAGTTGGCGTGCCACAGTCGAATGAGCGTGCTCATTAAGCACCTGGGTGCCGGGTTCCCCTTCTTGGAGGTCGACAAGGCGCGTTGGCAACTGACTTTTGGTCGCGGAAGGAAGTTGACGTTCGCGCATACGCCGTACCTGCACTCACCTGGGGCGATTGTCACGTATGACGCGCAAAGCCAGACTGTATTTACCTCCGACCTCTTTGGCGGTATTACCGAGAAGTGGAAGCTTGAGGCGGGGCCGGATTACCTCGAGCAGATCATGGCGTTCCATATCGACTACATGCCCAGCGTCGACATCCTTTCAACGGGAATTGAGAACATCAAGGCACTCGGACCAATCCGCCGCATTGCGCCTCAGCACGGCTGCATCATCGAAGGGAGCGATGTGGAGCGGCTCCTCGTCTCGGTGTCGCAGCTTCAAGTAGGAATGTATGCCGATAAGGCATTTCAAGCCCGCGTCGAGACGCATCAAGAGGCCATTCGCATGAAGCAGATGGCCGATAATGCATCGATTCCGCTCATGTACGCGGATGCCCAGGGCATCATTCGTTTCATCAACCGGGCGAGCGTGGAGCTATTTAGCCGCCTTGAAGAGCACATGCCCTGCCCTGCCAATGAAATAGTCGGCAAATCCTTCGATATATTCCACCGCGACGTCAAACACCAGCGTCGCATGCTGGCCGACCCGCATCGCAGTTTTCCGCGCACCGCGGTCGTGCGGTTTGGGTCAGCCACGCTCAAGATCAGTGCCTTTGCCATCTGGGGGCTCGATGGCGAGTTTCTCGGCATTGGCGTCGGGTGGGAGGATTTGTCGGCCGTGCAGGCGAGCGTGGACAATCTACACGCAGTAGTCGGCGAGATCGCGCCAATTACCGCGGATCTCAAGCAGAAGTCGGCCAGCATTGCCGAGCGAATCACCAGCGTCGCGGCGGCCTCCGAGGAACTTAGCACTACGATGGCTGTGGTGTCGAGTGCTGCCCATGAATCTCAATCGGCGGTCACAAACGTTGCGGCTGCCACCGAGCAATTGAGTCTCACCGTCAACGATATCGCATCCAATGCGGAACGCGCACGTCGCGTTGCCGAACGCGCCGTTTTGAGCGCGCAAAGTGCGACGAGCAAGGTCGACCTGCTAGGAACAGCCGCAGCCGAGATAAGTCTAGTTATCGACACGATTGTGGAGATTGCGGAGCAGACCAAACTCTTGGCGCTCAATGCGACGATTGAGGCGGCACGGGCTGGAGAAGCAGGTAAGGGGTTTGCTGTCGTCGCCAGTGAGGTCAAAGACTTGGCCAAGCAAACCAATGGGGCGACTGCGGACATTCGCAGCAAAATCCAGGCAATCCAGAATTCTGCTCGGACGACGATCGAAGAGATTAGCAAGATTAACGAGGTAATTCAGGAGGTCAACGAGTTCGTGTCCGCGGTGGCCACCGCTACCGAAGAGCAGAGCGCGACCACCAAGGCCATCGCCGGGAATATCGGCGAAGTGAGCATTGGGATACGGGACATGACCAGCAATGTCTCTCAAGCGGCCGACGTCACACGGGATCAGGCACGCGGTGTCACCATTGGCAGCACGGAAGTTTCTACCATTGATGCCATTGCTGGGCGTCTCGCCGAAGCGACAGCTCGACTCACTGAAACCGCCGAACAACTTGGTAGCCGGGTTGGCCACGGAGGCAGCGGAGTGCCATGACCGCGCCGCTACGCGCGGTTGTAGCTGACGATTCTGTCTTGTTCCGCGCGTTGCTAGTGCGCAGTCTCGCGAGCTTGGGCGGAGTTGAAGTCGTGGGTCAGGCAAAAAACGGCGCTGAGGCCGTAGAATTGGTGCGCCAACTTGGACCGGATCTGCTTACGCTCGACTTGAACATGCCGGTGCTCGATGGGTTGGGTGCCCTGCGCGCCATGCGCGAGGCGAAGTCGAATTGTGAGGTTATCGTCGTGAGTTCCGAAACGCAGCAAGGCGCAGCCGTAACGCTCGAGGCGCTGCAGCTCGGTGCAGTCGACTTCATCACGAAACCGGCTGCCGAAAACGCACTGTTGAGCGCCGAGGCCCTCTGCTGCGCGATGCGGCGGCAACTGGCTGTCGTGCGCATGCGGCGAGATCGTCGACAACAGCTTGATGGGAGTTCGAGCAAGGCGACTGTCGCAGCAGTAGTGCCGGCGTCCCAGGGCTCGATCAAGCTGGAAGTGGCGGACAAGCGGAACAGCGTCGGCTCGCTGCGCGTCGCGGGAACTGCACCAGAAATTATTGCCATTGGCAGCTCTACCGGTGGTCCGGCGGCATTGCCTGTGTTGTTGGGCGGATTGCCGGCGACGTTGCCGGTAGCTGTGTTGATTGTCCAACACATGCCACCGCTGTTTACGGCTTGTCTGGCTGACTCTCTGGGCCGAAAGTGTGCGCTTCAGGTGGTCGAGGGACGCGAAGGACAAGCTATCTCGCCGGGGCACGTGTATCTGGCGCCCGGTGGCCGTCACATGAAAGTTAGGCGCGCACGCGATCAGACGCCGACGCTTCAGATCAGCGACGAGCCACCGGAGAACTTCTGCCGCCCTTCGGTCGACACGCTCTTTCGTTCAGTCAGCGAGGTCTATGGTGGGCGGGTGATTGCCGCGATCCTGACCGGTATGGGAAATGACGGTGTGGCAGGCTTGCGGCTACTGAAGACGCTTGGTGCGCGAGTGCTTGCCCAAGATGAAGCCACTTGTACTGTCTTCGGTATGCCGCAGGAGGCCATCCGCGCTGCGGTGGTCGACCAGGTGTTGCCACTCGGACAGATTGCGCCTTGGATCCTGAAGTTCGTTCTGCCCAATGCCCGCTAGCCCGGCCACATCCGCCGAGGTCCGGGACCTTGCGGCTTACTTGAGCGCCGCATCGGGTATAGAACTCGACGAGAGCAAGCGGTACTTGTTTGAGGCGCGGCTGCATCAATTGATCGATGAGCAGAATTGTGCGTCATTGGCTGGGCTGCTCGACAAAGCCCGGCGTGATCCGAGTGGCAAATTGCAGGTAGCGCTCGTCGACGCGATTAGCACCAACGAGACCTACTTCTTTCGCGAGCCCCAGCAGTTCACGCTGCTGGCTCACAAGCTTGCACCTGAGCACTTCGAGCTGAGCGATCCGAAGCGCTGTCGTATCTGGTGCGCTGCTGCATCGACGGGGCAGGAGCTGTACAGCGTGGCGATCACCTTGAAGGAAATGCTCGGGTCACTGCGCGGCTTCGATATTCAGATTTTCGGTACTGACATCTCGAGTGCTGTGCTCGAGCGGGCCAGTCGTGGGATGTACACACCACTTGAGGTATCACGCGGCCTGTCGCCGGAGCGGTTGCAACGTTTCTTCAGCGCGCGCGGTGACCAATGGGTCATTAGTGACGAGCTTCGCGCTATGGTGAGTTTTCGTCGATTGAATCTGCTCGACCCCATTCCCGAGGTGGGCACCTTCGATATCGTGTTCTGTCGCAATTTGGCGATTTATTTTTCGCCGAGCAACCGCGCGAAGTTGTTCGCCAACATTGCGACCCGGATGCGCCGTGGTGGCGCTTTACTCGTGAGCATGACCGAAAATCTCGGTCCGAAGCCGGCCCCATTCGTACGGCGCGAGTACCGTGGCGTGACGTACTACGAACTTACTTAGGCCCCCAACTCGCCACATGCGCACTTGGGATCTGATGTTAAGAGCGCAGATCAGCGCGAGCCGCCCCGCGCTGTCGCGAGTACGGCTCGTGTGAATCACCAGTGAGCGTTACGGAGCAGGGCGCTTGAGTAGATCCATGAGATAAGTCATGGCCGAGCGCGACTTGCCACTGCGTACGAGCCCGCTGTCAGGAGCCATGCTCCAGGTCGAGCCATAAATCCATCCCCAGATGGTGATGCCTTTGACGTAGTCGGCATCCATGAAAAGGGGCATGTATTGCTTGTACGCGGCCAGCTGCGTGGCGTCGTCTGTGTAGCTCAAGTCGAGCTCGGTAATGTAGACGGGTAGTGACGTATCGTTGTGGAGCTTCGCGAGCAGGGTCTGCACGGTCGAGAACGTTACACCGGACTTGTCGAGGTCGTGGGACTGGGCGCCCACCGCGTCGATGGGGGCTCCGGCGGCCTTGATGTCCTTCACGATGTCGATGAAGTGCGAGTTGTCGTTCGTCCACTCAATGGTGTTGTAGTCGTTCAGAACCAGGATCGCATTCGGACAGTACTGGCGAGCGAGCTTGAAGGCCTTGGTGATCCACGGGTATGTTCCCGTCTCGCCGGCTCCGAGATTCGAAGTATAACTTGGCGTCGTGTGGGGTGGCGGTTCGTTCACTACGTCGATGATCTTCGTGTTTGGGTAGCGCTCGCAGTACGCCTTGATCCAGGCCTCGACTTGAGCGAGCGTCGGCGTCCCGCTCGGCTGTTGGGAACCCCAAACGAAGCAGTGATGCTTGAAGAGGATCTTGTTCGTCTCCGCATATTTATAGACTGTGTCGAGCGAGCCCCAATTGAATGCACTCGATGGTGACGATTGGACTGAACCCCATTTTCCTGCATTTTCTGGTGTGATCTGGTCCCAATAGGTGGCGTACTTGAGCGAACCGCTATCGACCCCATTTCCCGTCGTGATGTTGCCTACGAACTTTGGTAGCGAATTGCCTGCACCGGCCGTTGCTGTCGTACCGCCGGTTGCCTGGCTGCCACCCGACGAAGTTGCGCCGCCGGTTGCTCGGCTGCCGCCAGTTGCGGCGCCGCCCTTGCCCACATTGCCGCCCGTCGACGCGGTGCCGCCAGTAGCACTTGCCCCGCCCTTGCCAACGCTGCCGCCTTGAGCGGGAGTTCCACCGGTACTGAGGCTACCCCCTTTGGATTCATTGCCGCCGGTGGCGGCGGCACCGCCGAGCCCCGTCATGCCACCCGTTGAATTCGCCACACCTCCAGCGGCTGGTGCGTTGCCTCCGACGTCAGCCGCGCTGCCTCCTTGCGAAGCGCCACCTTGATTGGAGCCATCGACTTTGGCGTCGGCCGGTATGCCGGTGCCACTTGCGCAACCGGAAAGCGCCAGAACAGTTGAGACCGCGAGGAGATAAATGGGGGATTTCGTCACGACTGGCTCCTGGTTGGCGGGCTTAGGCGACCGTCTGGGCGGACAATCTCAAATGCGACCAAGTCTTCCGTCCAACTAACTAAAGGTATGCCCACCAATTGGGACAGTGATCACGCACTGAAGAACATACCCAGGCTGCCATTTTCCGGCTTAAGCGCGATGTCGAGATTTGGGGCGAGCCCTTTGATTCCCTCGACGCCAAACCCAACATATGGAGGATCGTACGAAGATGCTGTGTGACTCCCATAAGTCGGGAATTTGCCAGTCAAACCGGACGACGGCGCCGAAACCGCCTTGATGCCCTAGGCTGCGATTCCAGTGGCATGACGGCGTGGCTGTCCATGCGCCGTCATGCTCCAAACACGCGATGATTTTTTGGCGTCTGCTGCCAGCACAAACCAGCTGCTACAATTCTTCGTGGTGCCAGCGGCGGTGAGGAGTTGGGCTCGCAGGCGCCCCTCTTCGCCAGGCTCCGCCACCGCGTCCTTACGCGCCGACGCGCAAAAGAGCAGTGGATTCGCCCAGCTTTTTGCCCTGCGAGTCGACGACGATAAGCTTGTAAGTTCCCGTCGTTGTGGGAACTGCGATCGACGTTGCTGTTCCAGTCGCCTTAGTCATGCTGGCCCCTTCGACAAAGGTCGTCGTCCCTGCCAGGGCGAACCACACCGTGTTTCCGGCGTCACCGCTGCTCCTGATGGTAAGCGTGGCGGTCCCTTTGGGAGCCGCACAACTTGCCGGGAACACGTAGTCCTGGACGGGCACCACACTGCTCGGTATCAGGCTCCGGTATTGATCCTCAACCCCTGATTTCACAGCGAACCCGTACTGCGTTACCGGCCACACGGCATCGGCGACGACAACTGGCGTGTCAATGGTGCTGGTCGGCGGGTTTACTCCCATCTTGTTGACGGTTGCGTAGGTTCTAAGAATTGTCAGGTCGTGTTTGTCGCCATAGTCCTCGCAATTGATAGTCCAGGTAACACCCTTGTCGATATCGAGGACATTGTCATTCTCGGTGATGTACGCGCTCCCCTCGTCGTTGTGCAGACCGTAGGTGGGTCCGGTCGAGTTGTTCGGGATCCCCCTGACGTAGTTCTGGTTGATGACCGTTCCCTGCATCTGGCCCAGGGTGTAAACGGCCCCGCTGTCATGCAATCGGGTCATCATGTTGATGAATCGATTATTGTTAATGGTGTTGTTCTTGCAAGTGGTGGAATCTTTGAAGTTCCGCCAGCCCCAACCCATGTTGATTCCGTTGTAGGCGACGGACTGGATGTGGTTGTGGGTAAACGTGAACGTGTCTGTGAAGAACGCCGTGACGCCCGCGTGCGAGCCGAAGCCACGCTGTGTACCCACCAGGTACACAAAGTTGTTGCTGACCGTAATCTTGGTACAAATGCCCTCTACGCCTTTGGCGTACTTTTCATGGGCGCCGCCATCTCCCAGATAGACATGCTGGGGGTGCCCGATGGTCATGCCGCTGCCAGCGATGTCGGTGACGGAATTTCCGATAATGTTGGAATTGATCACGTCATTGATCATCGAGATGCCTTCGTTGCCGCTGTGTTTGAGCACGT
>Ga0302321_100000035_pt1 | contig 121895 bp, 120 predicted proteins | sample Fen_T0_1_FD_202505 | JGI IMG/M metagenome (GOLD analysis project Ga0302321, IMG submission 202505) | Peat permafrost microbial communities from Stordalen Mire near Abisko, Sweden - Fen_T0_1 | ecosystem: Environmental > Terrestrial > Soil > Wetlands > Permafrost | place: Sweden: Abisko...
CCCTTCTGGAATCACGTCATCGCCCAAGTCGCTGGGAAGTAACCCATGCTCATCGATTGGTTCACCGTCGGTGCGCAAGCCCTCAACTTCGTCATCTTGCTTTGGCTGATGAAGCGCTATCTGTATAAACCCATCCTGGTCGCTATTGATGCGCGCGAAAAACGGATCGCTGACGAACTCGCGGGTGCAGACGCGAAGCGGACCGAAGCCCAGAAGGACCGCGACGAGTTCCAGAAAAAGAATGAAGAATTCGACCAGCAGCGCGACGCGCTCATGAGCAAGGCGACTGATGAGGCGAAAACCGAGCGTCAAAGGCTCCTCGATGAAGCGAGGCAAGCGGCCGACGCTGAGAGTGCCAAACGACAGGAAACGCTCATCAGTGACGCGCGCAGCCTCAATCAGGCAATAGCTCGTCGTACCCAGCTGGAAGTATTTGCCATCGCGCGAAAGGCGCTAACGGATCTTGCCACAACAAGCCTGGAGGAACGGCTAAGCGAGGTGTTCACACGCCGCTTGCGTGAGATGAATGGCAAGGAGAAGGCAGGGCTTACTGACGCCTTCAAGGCAACTTCCGCACGCACTCTAGTGCGCAGTGCCTTCGAGCTGCCGGAGCCGCAACGCACGGCGATCCAAAATGCATTCAACGAAACCTTCTCGAGCGTAGTTCCACTTCGGTTCGAGACCGCACCAGAGCTCGTCAGCGGGATTGAAGTCACCGCGAACGGACAAAGATTGGCTTGGAGTATCGCGGACTACCTCACGTCGATGGAAAAGGGGCTCGGCGAGGTTCTGAACCCGCAAGCCAAATCTGGTCCGACACCTGAGGGCAAGGCCGACCGAGCGCCAGCCACAGAGACCAATGACCGCGGCGCCTGAAAGCCTAGAGAGCGTCGTTGACGACGTCTTCGCGCGCCTGGGCCGAGCGCGCGAGAGTTTCACGCGGCAACTCTCGCCAACTGAGGTGGGCACCATCACGACAGTCTCGACAGGTATCGCCAAAGTTAGCGGGCTCCCCGGCGTCGGCTTCGAAGAGCTTCTGGCATTCCCTAGGGGAGTGTTCGGTATCGCGTTCAACGTGGACGAGGGCGAAGTCGGTGTCGTGCTGCTCGGCGAGTATTGGGATCTGCACGCTGGCGAGCAAGTCGAGCGAACGGGAAGGGTCATGGACGTGGCCGTGGGCGAGGCCTTGCTCGGGCGTGTCATCGACCCACTCGGTAGACCACTTGACGGCCATGGGCCTGTAGCTGCGCTGAAGCGCCTTCCCATCGAGCGCGCGGCCGCACCCATCATGGACCGCGCTCCAGTCACTGTGCCACTGCAGACCGGACTCAAGGTTGTCGATGCACTCATTCCTATTGGGCGTGGCCAGCGTGAGCTGATTCTAGGCGACCGGCAGACGGGCAAAACGGCCATTGCCATCGACACCATCCTCAACCAACGAGGAAAAGACGTACTCTGCGTCTATTGTGCCATTGGTCAGCGTGCGTCTGCGGTGGCAAAGACGGTAGCCGTCTTACGTGACAAGGGCGCGATGGACTACTCCGTCGTGGTCGTAACCGAAGGTAACGATCCGCCAGGACTTGCGTACATAGCTCCGTATGCCGCGACCAGCATTGCCGAGCACTTCATGGAAGCAGGTCGCGATGTGCTGATCGTCTACGACGATCTCACGCAACACGCCCGTGCCTATCGCGAGCTTTCCCTCCTGCTTCGTCGCCCACCCGGTCGCGAAGCCTTTCCCGGCGACATCTTCTACATCCATTCGCGCCTGCTTGAGCGCTCAACCCACTTGAGCAAGGAGCGCGGAGGAGGTTCGCTCACGGCGCTGCCGATCATTGAAACCGAAGCACAAAACATTTCTGCCTACATTCCGACCAACCTCATCTCCATCACCGATGGGCAGGTGTATCTCTCGCCCTCACTGTTCGAATTGGGCGTGTTGCCCGCAGTGGATGTCGGCAAATCCGTTTCGCGAGTTGGCGGCAAGGCACAACGAGCCGCATACCGCGCGGTCGCAGGCGATCTCAAGCTTGCTTATGCACAATTCGAAGAACTCGAGACCTTTGCGCGGTTCGGTGCTCGCCTGGATGAAGGTACCCGCAAAACAATCGAGCATGGTCGAAGGATCCGCGCATGCCTCAAGCAGCCGGAGTTTGCCCCGGTGTCGGTGCCTGCACAGATTGCCGCATTGGTGGCATTGTCCGCAGAGCTTTTTGACGGGATACCGCTCGATCAGGTTGCGGACGCTGAGCATGCCTTGCACGAAGCAGCGGCGAACATCCCGGAAGACGTTTGCGCGCGGTTCGAAACCGCTGCGAAGTTGGCCGACGAGGACCGCAAATCGATCATCGAGCTCGCGCGCAACGTACTTGCGTCGTTCCAAACCAAAGACCAAGCCAAGCTCGAAGACAAGACCACGACTCAAGACCAACCCAAACCCAAGGCGACACCCAAGGAAAAATCATGAGAACTTTGCTCACCATCGAGTCAATGGCCGAGTTGGCATCAAGTCACGAACCACCGTGTCTCTCGCTATTCCAGCCGACATACCGTCGCTATCCCGAGAACGAACAAGACCCGATCCGATTTGGTAATCTTGTAAAGGAGCTAGATAGGTCGCTTCGTCAGCAGTATTCGGCGGTCGAAGCGCGGCTCCTTCTGCAACCGTTTGAAACGCTCGCTTATGATCATGCCTTCTGGAATCACACGCTGGATGGGTTGGCTGTCTTTGGCGCCCCGAACCTCTTCCGGGTGTTTCAGCTTCAGCGACCGCTGGTCGAGTTGGCCATTGTGGCCGATAGCTTTCACACCAAGCCTCTGCGACGCTTTCTGCAATCGGCCGGTAGCTACCAGGTTCTGGGCTTGAGCCTCCACAAGATCCAGCTCTTCGAGGGGAATCGCGACACGCTTGACGAAGTCGACCTGGCGCCGTCGGTCCCGCGGACAATCATTGATGCTCTGGGCAGCGAGTTGACCGAGCCGCATCTGACCGTTGCTTCCTATGGTGGCGTCGGCCACGCGAGCACGCCCATGCACCACGGCCATGGTGGCAAACGAGACGAGAGCGCCACTGACACGGAACGGTTCTTTCGCGTGATTGACCGCGCAGTGTTCGAACATTATTCGAAGCCGTCGGGACTGCCGCTGATACTAGCTGGATTGCCCGAGCATCATCACGTTTTCCACCGGGTAAGCCACAACCCACTTTTGATGAAGGAGGGGCTCGCATTCAATCCCGATGCCTTACCCATCGAAGAAGTTCGGGAACGCGCGTGGCAGGTCATTGAGCCACATTATCAGGCAAGGCTGACCAAATTGGTTGATGAGTTCGCCGTGGCGAAGTCCCATGGTCTTGGAAGCGACGAACTTGCGCCGGTTGCTCAGGCGGCCGCCGCCGGGCGAATTGCGACGCTGCTGATCGAGTCCGACCGCCAAATCCCCGGGAGACTAGATTGTGCGACGGGTCGGGTAGAAGCGGCAGAATTGAGCAACCCCCACGTCGATGATCTGCTCGACGATCTGGGCGATTTGGTCGAGAAGATGGGCGGACGGGTCATGGTCATGACGACCGAGCGAATGCCGGGGCAGACGGGACTTGCTGCCACCTACCGCTTTTAGGTCAGTCATGAGCAATAGCGCGGCCAGCCTGCGTAGAAAGATCGACAGCGCCGGAGATCTCCAATCCGTTGTCCGAACGATGAAGGCTTTGGCCGCGTCGAGTATCGGACAATATGAGGAGTCGGTTCGTGCGTTGGCAGACTACTACCGAACGGTTGAGTTGGGTCTAAGCGTCTGCATTCGGAAAACTGAGCCAACGGCCTTGGCGGCGCAACGCCAAGGCCCAGCCGCTGCCCGTCCTATTGCCGCCGTCGTGTTTGGCTCCGACCAGGGTTTGGTGGGCCAGTTCAATGAGGTAGTCGCCGACTACGCTCTTAAGTCTCTGGCGGGCATGTCCGGCAAAGTCCAAGTCTGGGCCGTTGGCGAGCGCGTTCATGCTCGACTAGTGGATGCAGGCGTGCCGCTGCTGGGCCTCTTCGAGGTACCCAACTCCATCAAGGCTATTACCCCGCTTGTCGGGCGGATCCTCGTCGAGGTCGAGGAGCATCACGGCCAGAATGAAGGCGCCGAGCTCCACCTATTCTATAGTCACTCAAAATCTGGAGCGGCTGAGCCTGTCAGTCAGCAACTTCTACCGCTGGATGAAAACTGGCGACGTAAACTAGCCAAACTTCCTTGGCCCACAGTGCGCTTGCCTGAAGTCATGGGATCGGGCACTCACACCCTGCAGGCGCTCATTCGCGAGTATCTCTTTGTTTCGCTCTTTCGGGCTGCCGCCGAATCCCTCGCGAGCGAAAACGCGAGCCGCCTTTCGGCAATGCAACGCGCCGACAAAAACATCGACGAATTGCTGGATGACTTGAAGAGAACTTTTCATCGCATGCGCCAGACTGGCATCGATGAGGAACTGTTCGACGTCATTTCCGGCTTCGAGGCGTTGGGCGGGCCGGCGAAGAAACCACGAGTGCCAGTAAGTGAGCGAATAGAAGTGTCGGCTAGAAGATCGGGGTGAGATGGGCTGCTGCGGACGATAGGAACACTCGACACGTGGATCTTGTGCGGTTCGAGCAGTGAGCGAAGTTATTGGGTGAATGCTGCCCCCGGGGTGCCCAGAGATAGAAACTAGTGCATAGAGCAAACAGGCAAATAGCAAATAGCAATTGGCAAATCGCTTGAGTATGGACTGGTTCATTGGGCGGTTATGAGCGCCTCCGCGTGCTGCTCGGAAACTGCGCATTGATCCCTTGTTTCTTGCCGACGCCACTCGCTTCTTCCCGCGGCAGGAATGCGCGAGTTTGGTCCAATCGGGGTCTCAATCGGGCTGATCAATTCGACGATTGAATTCTCTGGTGTGGCACGAGTTGTGCGTGGCACATCTTCGAGAAAGCCAAGATAGGCCTCACCCCCGATTCTCTGGCTTATCTATGTAGTGCTCATCAGGTGACACTGGAACTCGCACTGCGAACAACTGGTGTTGCTCATACACGAAACCTTCTCATGCCATGACTGAATCAGCCAGTTCGCCGCAACGCATCGGGATCGCCGCCGACCACGGCGGTTATGCCTTGAAGGAACAGTTGGTCAGTAGGTTACACGCCAGTAGATATGAAGTCATTGACTTCGGCAACCACGAACTTGCGTCGGCCGACGACTATCCAGACTTCGTCGTTCCGCTAGCCCATGCCGTTGCGAGCAAAGAGGTGGATCGCGGAATTGCCGCCTGCGGGAGCGGTGTCGGGGCAAGCGTTGTCGCCAACAAGATCCGGGGCGTGCGAGCGTGCCTGATCCATGAATCCTTTTCGGCTCGTCAGGGGGTTGAAGACGATAACCTCAATATGATCTGTCTGGGGGGCCTCGTCGTCAGCAATGGACTGGCATGGGAGCTGGTCAAAGCATTCCTAGCTGCGCGATTCAGCGGCGCCGAGCGGCATTGTCGCCGACTGGCCAGAGTCGCAGACCTAGAAAACGCGCGGTGACAACCAAAACGCGCTGCCCGCACTTGGTGAGATAAATCGCAAGACAAGCAAGGAGATTACAATGATTGAAGTGTTGCCAGAGAGTAACGGCAATGTCCTCATCCAAGTTTCTCTCCAGGAGAGCGCAATGAGGCACTAAACTGGATCAAAGCCTGAGACCGCACGAACCGATAGATTGCGGGTGATCCGTCAATCCAGCGGACGCTGCTGGCCCACGCCACAGCGAGTGGATTCCGGACATTAAGTTACAAAGCTTATTCAGAGCAATATTGGCAGATGAATGATGAGCAACGAGAACCTAGGCACCCCACCGATATCCATCCAGTCAAAGCCCGTCGAAGGGTTTGATTCCCTCGCGGAACTGGCCCTGGATATGCGCTGGTCGTGGAACCATGCCACCGACGGCGTGTGGCAGCGGCTTGATCCCGAATTGTGGGAGCTCACGCACAACGCCTGGGTCGTTCTGCATACGGTTTCGCGCGACAAGCTTGAGCGCCTTCTGGCCGATCGCACCTTCCGCAAGACCGTAGATGACCTGGTGCAGACCAGGCGGCAAGTGTTGGCGGCACCCGCGTGGTTTCAGCAAAATCATCCGCAATCCAGCCTAAGCTGCGTCGCCTATTTCAGCATGGAATTCATGTTGAGCGAGGCATTGCCCATCTATTCTGGCGGTCTGGGCAACGTAGCCGGTGATCAGCTCAAGGCCACCAGTGATCTCGGCGTGCCTGTAGTGGGCGTGGGCCTTTTGTACCAGCAAGCCTACTTTCGCCAAGTGATCGACAAGGACGGTGCACAGCAGGCCCTCTTTCCGTACAACGACCCCGAACAGTTGCCGATTACCCCGTTGCGCCAAGCGAACGGCGACTTGTTGCGGTTGGAGATCGCCTTGCCTGCGTACTCGGTGTGGTTGCGCGCGTGGCAGGTCAAGGTTGGCAGGACAACACTCTACCTGCTGGACAGCAACGACGCGGCGAACGTCCCTGTTCATCGCGGGATCACTTGCGAACTCTACGGTGGCGGACCGGAGCTCCGCCTTCAGCAAGAGCTTCTGCTTGGAATTGGTGGATGGCGGCTGCTCGATGCTCTCGGGATCCATCCGGAAGTCTGTCATCTCAACGAAGGACACTCCGCCTTTGCCGTGCTCGAACGTGCTTGCAGTTTCATGCAAGCGACCTCCCAGCCCTTCGAGGTCGCGTTAGCCACTACGCGAGCAGGAAACCTCTTTACCACGCACACGGCAGTCGCAGCCGGCTTTGACCGTTTCCACCCGGCTCTCATTGAACAATACCTCCGGGGTTATGCCGAACAGAAGCTTGGCATTTCACTTCACGACCTACTAGCCCTCGGCCGACAGAATCCGAACGACACGTCTGAGACGTTCAACATGGCCTATCTGGCCATTCGTGGAAGCGGGGCGGTCAATGGCGTGAGTCGTCTGCATGGAAGCGTCAGCCGGCAGCTCTTTGAACCCCTCTTCCCGCATTGGCCAGCAAACGAAGTGCCCGTCGGACACATAACCAATGGCGTGCATGTGCCAAGCTGGGACTCGGCGGCGGCGGACGAACTCTGGACGGAAGCCTGCGGAAAAGACCGATGGTTGGGTACGACAGAGACACTAGCGCAAGGCATTCGCCGCATCCCCGATGCCAAACTCTGGGGGCTTCGTACTGCCGCCCGCAGTTCGCTCATTGAATATGCCCGCCAACGACAATTTCTGCAACTGACAGCATCTGGAGCGTCGCCCGACTCGATTGAGTGGGCGAAAACCCTATTCGATCCCAAAGCGCTAACGCTGGGCTTCGCCCGTCGCTTCGCGTCCTACAAGCGACCAAACCTGCTGCTACACGATCCGACACGTCTACTGCGGCTCTTGGCCAACGCTGCACGTCCAGTCCAGCTCATTATCGCTGGCAAGGCACATCCAGAAGACCGAGCCGGGCAAGCTTTGATTCAGGAATGGATAAAGTTCATCCATCAGTTAGAGGTTCGACCTCACGTCGTCTTCCTGAGTGACTACGACATGCTGATGGCAGAGCACCTCGTGCAGGGGGTCGACGTCTGGGTCAACACGCCTCGACGACCCTGGGAGGCGAGCGGAACGAGCGGAATGAAGGTGCTCGTCAATGGCGGCATCAATCTCTCGGAATTGGACGGTTGGTGGGCGGAAGCATATGCCCCTGAAGTTGGCTGGGCGTTGGGGGATGGTAGGGAGCATGGCGACGACCCTGCTTGGGACGCCGCCGAAGCCGACGCACTATACACCCTGCTCGAGCGCGAGGTCATTCCGGAGTTCTATGCCCGAGACGACCATGGTATTCCGGCTGCTTGGGTCAGACGGATGCGGGAAAGCATGGCGCGGTTGACGCCGCTCTTCTCCGCGCACCGCACAGTGCGCGAGTACACCGAGCAACACTATCTCCCGTCTGCGGCAGCCTATCATGAACGTACGGTCGAAAAGGGAGCCTTCGGCAAGCAAATCGCTGATTGGCGTCAATCCCTCGAGAAGAGTTGGAACTCAATCACGTTCGGCCAGGTACAGGTGAAGAGCACTCGCGAGGAACACGTCTTCGAGGTACAAGTGTTTCTCGCTGACCTCGAACCCGAGGTCGTGCGGGTCGAGCTCTATGCCGACAAAATCCGCGGTGACGCACCGCTGCAGCAAGAGATGAAGTGCATTCGCCCAATGGGCGACGTGCCGCACGGCTACGTTTACGGCGCAGCCGTGCCTGCTACTCGCCCGGCAGAAGACTACACAGCGCGAGTCATTCCACACTTCAGGGCTGTAGCCGTTCCGCTCGAAAACGCACGAATACTTTGGCAGCGGTGATTCGATCAATGACTGGAAGGGTGATGAAGACAACGACCGCAATCTCCTGCATGTTTCTGGATATTGGTGGCGTATTGCTCACTGACGGCTGGGGCCATCATGCGCGCAAGCAGACGGCGTCGCACTTCGGGCTGAAGTTGGCCGAAATGGAGGCTAGGCATAACCTCACCTTCGAAACCTACGAGGATGGGAAGCTCACGCTCGAAGAATACCTTGCTCTCGTGGTCTTCTACAAAAAGCGCTCGTTCACTCAGACTCAGTTTCGGCGCTTCATGTTCACGCAGTCGCAACCATTCAGCGACATGATTGAGTTAGTCGCTCAGCTCCGGCTCCGATACGGATTCAAGGTTGTCGTGGTCAGCAACGAAGCGCGCGAACTGAACACCTATCGGATCGGCAAGTTCAAGCTGAATGGACTAGTGGATGCGTTCGTCTCTTCCTGCTTCGTCCATGTGCGCAAACCCGACGCTGACATCTATCGGCTTGCGCTGGACATCGCCCAGGCCAAGCCTCAGCAGGTGATCTATATCGAAAACACTCCAATGTTCGTCCAGATCGCGGAAGGCATGGGGATCCAAAGCATTCTACATACGGATTTCAATTCCACCTGCGCGAAGCTGGCCTCGTTCGGCTTGCGGAACGAGGCTTAAATCAGCCATGAAGTCAACTAACGCACACATTTTGTGTATCAATGGAGGCTCGTCCAGTATCAAATTTGCACTCTACCAAGTTGGTCGACCATTTACGCGAACGCTCTATGGAAGGATTGATCGCATTGGCCTCAGCGGTACAAATCTGACGTGCAAGGGTCCAAACGGCGATCCTCTGGAAAGTCACAGTATCGCCGCCTCCGATCACAGGTCGGCGGCTAATGTCTTCTTTGACTGGTTCCAGGGACGGAACGAGTTTTCTTCCGTTGAGGCGCTGGGGCACCGCGTGGTCCATGGGATGAACCACATTCAGCCCGAAGTCATCACTCAAGAATTGTTGGATGAATTGCATCGCATCGTTCCGTGCGACCCGGAGCATTTACCGCGCGAAATTGAGCTGATCGAGACATGTCGTCAGCGTCATCCACGACTGCCCCAGGTCGCCTGTTTCGATACGGCATTTCACCACACCCTGCCGCGCGTGGCCAAGCTGCTTGCGCTCCCACGACGTTTCGACGCAAAGGGTGTTCAACGCTACGGATTCCACGGACTGTCCTACGCCTATTTGCTGGAAGAACTCGCTCGCCTTGGCGATCCGGCGGCGTCGAAGGGCCGTGTCATCCTCGCGCACCTCGGTAACGGCGCGAGTCTGGCAGCAGTGCGCGACGGAGTAAGTATCGACACCAGTATGGGTTTCACGCCGACATCGGGATTGGTGATGAGCACCCGCTCTGGTGATTTGGACCCCGGCCTCGCAGCGTATTTGGCAAGGACTGAGCAGATGACCACGGAACGATTCTACTCGATGGTCAACCACGAGTCAGGACTGCTAGGACTATCGGAAACCAGCGCTGACATGCGAGACTTGCTCGCGCTGGAAGTTGCTGACGTGCGGGCGGCGGAAGCGGTGATGCTCTTTTGCTATCAGGCAAAGAAGTGGCTCGGTGCCTTCGCTGCCGCGCTAGGTGGTTTGGATACGCTCGTCTTTGCAGGCGGCATTGGCGAAAACGCGCCACTCGTTCGCACGCGTGTCTGCGAAGGGCTAGAGTTTCTTGGTATTGAACTTGAAGAAGCTCGCAACACGACAAATGCGGGAGTGATTTCCGCAGCGAGCAGCCGGGTCATGGTTCGCGTCATTCCCACCGACGAAGAACTGATGATTGCCCATTCGGTATGTCGCACTCTCAGGTTTGATATGAATAGTGACAGGAAACGTTCCGACCATGCGACAAAGTGAATCCTTCGAATCGCAGAGTTTTCGGTGGGTAACGTATTCCCCGCTTGGTGCGCGATGGCGTTTTCCAAATACCAGAACCATGGCACGACGGCAGCGATCAATTCTAAGACTGAAGACAGGAAGGAGAAACCATTATGTTAGAATTGCCACGAGCTCCAAAGGGTTACGAATCAAAAGGCCTCCACGCGGGTCGGATATCGTCAACTGCACTCATTGTGTCCGCTGGTGTCGTACTCGCGACCATTAGCGGCTGTGCGGCAATCAAGGAGCCAAGAAAGGCGACCGATCAGCAGATCACGAACGCTGTCGATCGCACGTTTCTCACCGACGTAGCGCTTCATAACAGCAAAATTGACGCAATGGTTAGCGAAGGCATCGTCACGCTCACCGGTACGGTCGACAATCTAAGAAGTTGCTCGCAGTGTACGTCGCGAAAGGCGTCAAACGAGTGAAGGACGTCAAGGACGTCAAGGACGCCATTACTCTAAAGGAGAAGAGCGAGCGCCCGGACAACGAAATCTCTGGCGAGGTGAAACGCACCATTGAAAATGATGTGTGGCTCCATCCGAACCAAATCACTGGAGCCTGAGGCTCTATAGGTCAATATGAAAGCCACACAAAAACTGCATGATCTGGGCCAGAGCCTCTGGCTCGACAACATCACGCGCGAGCTACTGAAGAGCGGCACGCTCAAACGTTACATTGACGAGCTGTCGGTGACTGGACTGACCTCGAACCCAACGATCTATGACCACGCAATCAAAAACAGCGCCGCCTACGACGACGCGATCCAAGAGGACGTAGCAAACGGGAAGACCGGCGAGGACGTATTTTTCGACCTAGCGCTCGATGACCTCACCCGCGCCGCCGACCTGTTTCGGCCAATTCACGATCGCACCAACGGCGTGGACGGATGGGTATCGCTGGAAGTGTCGCCGCTGCTTGCACATGACACCGCCGCCACCGTCGCCGCAGCCAAGAATCTTTCCGCGCGAGCAGGACGACCAAACCTGTTCATCAAGATCCCGGGGACTGAAGAAGGTTTGCCAGCTATTGAGGCGACGATATTTGCGGGTGTGCCGGTCAACGTGACGCTCCTGTTTTCTCGCGAGCAATACGCGGCAGCGGCCGGGGCATATCTGCGTGGCATCGAAAGGCGTATCGTCGCCGGGCTCAATCCTCAGGTTGGTTCGGTGGCCTCGATCTTCGTTAGCCGTTGGGACGTCGCCACTGCGGGCAAGGTTCCAGAAGCATTGAACAACCGGCTCGGCATCGCCGTTGCCGGACGCATCTACGAGGCATACCTCGATCTGCTGAGCAGTCCGCGTTGGCAGCGCGTGTACAATGCGGGTGCAAGGCCGCAACGATTGCTTTGGGCCAGTACCGGCACCAAGGATCCAAATGCGTCCGACACGCTATATATCCAGGCGCTGGCCGCCCCATTCACGGTGAACACGATGCCAGAGGGAACATTGAACGTCCTCGCCGAACGCGGCGAAGTCGGCCCGCCTATGGCAGTGGACGGCGGCGGCTGCGAGAAGGTTTTGGGGCAGTTCGCTCACGAGGGCGTGAACATCGACGATCTGGCCAATCGTCTGCAAGACGATGGCGCAAAGGCGTTTGTGAAATCCTGGAACGATTTGATGACAGTGATCGCGTCGAAGACCGATGCAATCACACTGGTTCGCTGATTTTACAACTGACTGAACGGAATAGTTATGCAGACCACCCCACTTTCGCCCGACCTACTGCACAAGATGGACGCCTACTGGCGCGCCGCCAACTATCTATCGGTGGGACAGATCTATCTTCGTGACAATCCTCTTCTGAAGCGTCCGCTAACGCCGACGGACATAAAGCACATGCTGCTCGGGCACTGGGGCACGACACCGGGCCAGAATTTCATCTACGTCCACTTGAACCGGGTGATCAAGAAATACGACCTCGACATGATTTACGTCGCAGGCCCTGGCCACGGCGGCCCAGCCCTCGTTGGCAACACCTACCTTGAGGGAACTTACAGCGAGATCTATCCCGACATCAGTCAGGATGAAGCCGGGTTGCAGAAGCTTTTCCAACAGTTCTCCTTTCCCGGCGGCATTCCCAGCCACGTCTCGCCGGAGTGCCCCGGCTCGATCCACGAGGGCGGTGAGTTGGGCTATTCGCTCAGTCATTCATTCGGCGCGGTGTTCGACAATCCCGGTCTCGTTGTGGCATGCGTGATTGGCGATGGGGAGGCGGAAACTGGACCGTTAGCCACGTCGTGGCATTCTAACAAGTTCCTTGATCCCGTAACCGATGGGGCGGTGCTGCCCATCCTGCATCTCAACGGTTACAAAATCGCCAGCCCGACAGTCCTCGCGCGGATCGAACCGGAAGAGCTCGACCAGATGCTGCGCGGCAACGGCTGGACGCCTTTCTACGTCGAAGGCCATGAACCGGCGCAGATGCACGAGTCAATGGTTGCGACGCTTGACGTAGTGGTGGAAGAAATCAAACGCATCCAACACGACGCTCGCGTCAACGGCAACCCCATGCGTCCACGCTGGCCGATGATTGTGCTCAAGTCTCCGAAAGGCTGGACGGGCGTAAAGTGGGTGGACGGTCTGCAAATCGAAGGCACGTTCCGCGCGCACCAGGTTCCGCTCTCCGATCCGCGAGCAAATCCTGAGCATCTTAGGCAGCTTGAAGAGTGGATGCGCAGCTACCGACCGGAGGAACTTTTCGACGAGCAGGGCAAGCTAAAACCGGAACTGGCGGAACTTGCGCCCAAAGGCGAACGCCGCATGGGTGCGAATCCCCACGCCAACGGGGGACTCTTGCTGCGCGACCTCATCATGCCAGACTTTCGGGACTACGCGGTGGACGTGCCGTCTCCAGGTGCCGTGCAGGCGTCCGACGCACATGAACTGGGCGTGTTCCTGCGCGACGTGGCCAAACTCAACCGGAAGCAACGCAATTTCCGAATCTTTGGCCCCGACGAAACGCTTTCCAATCGCCTGAACGCGGTCTTCGAGGTGACTGAACGGCAGTGGGACGCACGCACCCAGGATAACGATGAGTTCCTCGCCCAGGACGGTCGCGTAATGGAAATGCTGAGCGAGCATCAGTGTGAAGGCTGGCTCGAAGGCTATGTGCTCACCGGTCGGCACGGGCTGTTCAACAGCTATGAAGCGTTCATCCATATTGTGGATTCCATGTTCAACCAGCACGCCAAATGGCTCAAGGTTTCGGCGGGGCTGCCCTGGCGACGCAAGATTGCGTCCCTGAACTACCTGCTGGCTTCCCATGTCTGGCAACAGATGCACAACGGCTTAACTCATCAGGACCCCGGTTTCATTGATCACGTTGTGAACAAGAAAGCCTCCGTCGTGCGCGTCTATCTGGCCCCGGATGCCAACTGCCTGCTCTCGGTATGGGATCACTGTTTGCGCAGCCGCCACTACGTCAATGTCGTAGTCGCCGGCAAGTATCAGGCGCCTCAATGGCTGCCGATGGATGCCGCCGTGAAGCATTGCACCGCCGGCATCGGCATCTGGCAATGGGCCAGCAACGACGACGGCGGTGAACCCGATGTCGTCATGGCCTGCTGTGGCGACGTGCCCACACTGGAGACGATGGCGGCTGTCTCGATCCTGCGGGAGCATTTGCCTGACCTGAAAGTGCGCGTCGTCAATGTCGTGGACCTGATGAAGCTGGAACCGAAGAGCGAACACCCGCACGGTTTGAGCGACGAGGCTTTCGACGCACTTTTCACCAGAGACAAACATGTCATCTTCGCATTCCACGGTTACCCTTGGTTGATTCACCGACTGGCCTATCGCCGCACCAACCACGCTAACATTCACGTCCGCGGCTACAAGGAGGAAGGCACCATCACTACGCCTTTTGATATGACCGTGCTCAATGATCTGGACCGCTTTCACCTCGTGATGGATGTAATCGACCGAGTGCCCAAGACCGGCACCAAGGGCATGAATTTGAAGCAGCAACTCCAGGACAAGCTCGTCGAGCACAAGCAGTACATCGACAGACACGGCCAAGACCTACCAGAAATTCGGAACTGGAAGTGGGGCCTGAACGAAAGGCAAACCAAGAAGCCAGCGGCGGCGGAGTAGAAGGAAAAGACAATGAAACACCATCGCGTCAAGCCAGACCAAGCCGCAAAACTCCACGATCATGATGCCAACGACACCGGTGACTACGAGAATAAGGAAGCAGCTGCGGACCGCACCGAACATTTGAAGCAGAAGCTCGAGTCGCTGCAGGAACTGCTCTATTCTGAGGGAAAGCGCTCGGTTCTCGTCGTATTGCAAGGAATCGATACAGCCGGTAAGGACGGGACCATTCGGCATGTTATGGGAGGCGTCAATCCTCAGGGCTGTAGGGTCACTTCCTTTAAATCGCCGACTTCGTTAGAGAAGGCGCACGACTTTCTATGGCGTGTCCACGCGGCGTGCCCACCTCGTGGACATATTGGCATATTCAACCGCTCGCATTACGAAGATGTGCTGATCACAAGGGTTCACAATTGGATCTCGTACGAGGAGGCGCAGCTCCGTCTGCAGCAGATCCGAGATTTCGAAAAGATGCTGACCAACAACGGTACCCGTATTCTAAAGTTCCTTCTCCACATATCCGAAGACGAACAAAAGCGACGTTTGCTGGAACGCATAGATGACGCCGACAAACATTGGAAATTCAGTCCAACGGACCTCAAAGAACGAGGGTATTGGGACGTCTATCAGAAGGCTTTCGAGGATGCGCTGTCCGCCACAAGCACCGAAGATGCTCCCTGGTTTGTCGTCCCGGCGAATCACAAATGGTACCGCAATCTCGTCGTACTCGAGAACCTAGTGCACGCGCTTAAGGACATGGATCCTCAACTCCCGAAAATCCAGGATATGGACTGGAAGAAACTGCGTCACGATGTAGAGGAGGCCTAAATGCACAGAGGCCAAAATTTGTCGCTGATCCATTCGGTGTTGCCCGACGGAAGTCTGGGGCCTCAGCTGCATCTCTACCCGGTTCACGCAATATGGGTATCACAATTTCGCACATTGCGAAAGCCGTGGACTCCGACCACATTCTGCTGAGCATTGCTGGACGGAGTCGCACGTCCAATTGAGGGACCAGTCATTGGCGAGTGGCGCTGTTGGTTGGTGGTCGGGTCGTCAGGTTGGCGGGCATGGCCATTGCATCGGTAGTCCCCGATCTTCGATCGTCTGGGGGGATCGGAGCGGCCCATGCACTGCACCCGAGAGTCCCCCTCGGTTCGAGGCAAGAACACCGACGTTCAGAGGCAATTCAATGATGAACCATAGTGACGGTTGGATGAACGGCTGGATGGGCGGGGGGATGTGGATTTGGGCGGTAGCAGGCGTCCTCGTGGTGGTTTTGTTGGTTCTTGCGATCAACAAACTCGCTCAGAAATAGCGTCCTTTCATGCATGCCCTTACCGGGCGCCGATGGATCCAAAGGAAACACTATGTTGGTCAAAGTTACTACAAACAAATCGGTGAGCGAGACAACCGCTGCCTTGCTGGTCGCGGTTCAAGCCAATCACTTTGGCGTCATGCAAGTGCACGACCTCAAGGAGACAATGAACAAAAAGGGCGTGGATTTCGCTCGTGAATGCCTCATCTTCGAAGTCTGTCAACCGCAGCAAGCAAAGAAGGTGCTTGAGCAAGACATGAGTGTCTCGACCGCGCTACCTTGCCGAATCTCCCTTTACGTGGAGGGTGACAAGACCATTCTGGCAGCATTGAAGCCAACCACTCTTCTCGGGATGTTTGGCACTCCGCAACTGAAAGAGGTAGCGCAGCAAGTGGAGGACACGCTCGTGAAGATCATGAATGAGGCAGCAACTGCTGCTTGACGGTCAGCGTAAACGCGAAAGGGATCCAGCGTAATGTTAGCTCGCTCGCTTGTACTCGCACTGGCGCTGCCTATTGGCGCTTGCTCGAAGTCTGAACCGGATCTGTCGTCCACAGCTGTAGCTCCCGCCTCAGCGTCCCCAACGACTCGGGGCGTCGCGACCGGTGGCTCAAATCAGGCTCTCGCACTGGCAACGTCGGGTGGTGACAATCATGTCAGTCACATGATGTCCGACATCCCATCGGGACTGAATACGGCGGGACCGGTGCCAGGGCACCCGAATTCAGGGAACTTTGGCAATGGGATGCCAGACCGTCCAATGCCAGACCGCCCAATGCCGGGCCGTCCAATGGCCAAAGACCCGTGAGACTTTGTTAAGTCGAGGAGACGCTCAAGCTCGTGGTGCCCATCACCATCGCGCTTATCTTCGTGTTGCTCTACATGAACACGCGTTCGATGTTCAAAGCAACGATCGTGATGTTAGCGGTGCCGTTCTCGGCAGTTGGAGCGATCTGGCTCTTCTACATTCTTGGCTACAACGTGTCGATTGCGGCCTGGGTCGGCATGATTGCACTGCTCGGGCTCGATGCCGAGACCGGCGTATTCATGTTGCTGTTTCTCGATCTGTCGTACGACGAGGCAAAACGTCGCGGGCAGTTGACCAATGATCACGAACTCAATGAAGCAATCGTCCACGGCGCGGTCAAACGCGCACGGCCCAAAATGATGACAGTCGCCGCGGCATTCATGGGGCTCTTGCCCATCATGTGGTCAACGTCCGCAGGTGCGGACGTAATGAAGCGCATTGCCGCACCGATGATAGGCGGCCTCATTACCTCATTTATCATGGAGCTTGTCGTGTATCCGGCGATCTACAAGCTGTGGAAGCGTCGACACTTCCAGCCGGCTGCGCCGTTGTTGCTACCTGGAGGAGAACCCGATGGAACACTCGCTTGAAGACCACGATCACGCCGCGCACGACGCCAGTCACGACGATCATCAAGCAAGTGCGCAAGCAACGGTGAAGGATCCGGTGTGCGGGATGGACGTAGTGCCACTTAGCGCGAAAGGTGGCAGTTCCTCATTTGAAGGAACGACGTACCACTTCTGCAGTACTAAATGCCGCGACAAGTTTCAGGCGGAACCAAGCAAGTATCTCTTGCCCAATCCCGTCGCGCCCGCACCAACGTCGGCAGGAACGGACTACACCTGCCCAATGCACCCAGAGATAGTGCAATCCGAAGCTGGCACTTGTCCGATTTGCGGCATGGCACTCGAGCCGAAACTCATTACATTCGACGAAGAAGAGAATCCTGAACTGAAGGACATGACCCTTCGGTTCTGGGTGAGTGTTGCGTTCGCGGTGCCAGTCTTGGTTCTCGCGATGTCCGAGATGATACCCGGGGCGCCGATCCAGCATCTGCTGGGCGGTAGCCTCGTCGTCTGGGCCCAACTGGCTTTGTCCACTCCTGTGGTTCTGTGGGGCGGGTGGCCACTATTTCTTCGTGGCTGGCAGTCGATCGCCAATCGCAGCCTCAATATGTTTACGCTGGTCGCCTTGGGGATCGGAGTCGCGTATGGCTACAGTCTCGTTGCTGCATTGGCACCGAATCTGTTCCCGGCGGCATTTCGCGGTCATGGTGGTGAAGTAGGCGTCTACTTCGAGGCTGCCGCGGTCATTACAGCGCTGGTGCTGCTCGGTCAAGTGCTTGAGTTACGGGCTCGCAGTCAGACCTCCAGCGCACTAAAAGCGCTGCTGAGCCTCGCGCCCAAGACAGCAAGGCTACTAGGAGATGGTGACTCGGAAGCGGACGTACCGATTGAGCAAGTGAAGACCTCTGATCGGCTACGCGTGCGCCCCGGCGAGAAGATCCCCGTGGATGGCGTAGTTATGGAGGGCACGAGCGCGGTGGACGAGTCGATGGTGACCGGCGAGTCCATCCCCGTGGAGATATCCACCGGCAGCCACGTTACCGGCGGCACCGTCAACCAGGCGGGAAGCTTCGTTATGCGCGCCGAGCGCGTAGGTAGCGATACGCTTCTTGCTCGCATCGTCCAGATGGTTGGCGAGGCGCAGCGCAGTCGTGCGCCTATTCAGAGGCTTGCCGACATGGTGGCCTCGTATTTCGTGCCTGGCGTTATTGCGGTAGCCGTCATAACCTTTGCGGTTTGGGCGTTCCTCGGGCCTGAGCCGCGGATGGCCTATGCTTTGGTGAGCGCGGTGGCGGTTCTTATCATTGCCTGCCCTTGCGCGCTCGGACTCGCTACCCCAATGTCGATCATGGTCGGTACTGGTCGCGGCGCGTTGACGGGCGTGCTCATCAAAAATGCGGAGGCGCTTGAGGTGATGGAGCGTGTCGATACCTTGGTAGTCGACAAGACCGGAACACTTACAGAAGGGAAGCCTCACCTTGTCTCGGTAGTGACGCTGGATGGCACAGCCGAGGCCGATCTCCTTCGATTCGCCGCAACGCTCGAACGAGGCAGTGAGCATCCATTGGCCGCAGCGATTGTGAAAGGCGCCGAAGACCGTAGCGTCACGTTGGGAACCCTCAAAGAATTCCGGTCTGTTGCTGGGAAAGGCGTCGTCGGCGGTGTGGACGGACGCAGCGTGACGCTCGGCAATCAGCGCATGATGGAGGGGATCAAGGTTGAACTCGGCAACTTCGCAGAACAGGCCGAGGCTTTGCGTCAAAACGGTGAAACCGTTATGTTTGTCGCCATTGATGACAAGCTTTGTGGCCTGCTCGGTGTCGCCGATCCGATTAAGGCCTCGACACCCGAAGCCATTCAACTTCTGCACGCAGATGGGATCCGCATCGTCATGTTGACCGGCGACAGTCGGACTACGGCGGAAGCCGTGGCGAAGAAGCTTGGCATCGACGAAGTCGAGGCAGAAGTGCTGCCCGAAGGCAAAGCCGAGATCGTCAAGCGTCTCCAGGCCAAGGGTCGCATCGTTGCAATGGCCGGCGATGGCGTCAATGATGCTCCGGCGCTAGCGCAAGCCCAGGTCGGCATTGCCATGGGCACCGGTACGGATGTAGCCATACAAAGTGCCGGCATAACCCTCGTGAAGGGCGACCTGCGCGGCATTGCGAAGGCAAGGCGGCTGTCTGCCGCGACCATGCGGAACATTCGGCAGAACTTATTCTTCGCTTTCGTCTATAATGGACTCGGCGTGCCGCTGGCTGCAGGGGTGCTCTATCCGTTCTTCGGACTAGTATTGAGCCCGATGATTGCCAGTGCGGCAATGAGCCTCAGTTCAGTCTCTGTGATTGCAAACGCACTGCGACTGCGGCGAGTCACTCTATAGTAGTCTTCGAATTCGAATCGACAGACCGGTAGGCCGTCAATCGAATCGGCGCTTGGAATTCCTTCGTGGGAAGTCAATGCCAATACGCACCGCAGGTGGCGAAGTCAACAACGGGATGTTTCCGACGCCGACGACAATCTTGTGAGCTTGGTACGCGACGCGTACCCGCAATTCCTACCCCTGCCGTCCCCCAGGAGTTGCACGTTCACAAGTCTCGAGTTCGAGCCGAGGCATGGGTGGTGGCGGACGGAAGGCATCAAGCGGCATCCTCAGGTACCGAATCCCGCCGACCGGCTCTGGTAAACGTCCGGCATCGATGTTCACCTGAACACTCTGAAACAGCAGCTTCGGTGCGGGTAGCGTTGCGTCCCGCTTCTCGCGGAACGTCACGAAGTCCACCTGGCTGGTATCTGCCTTGAGCGCGACGTTGGCACGCTTTTGCTCGCCGACACTCGTTTGGTAGCGCAATTCGCGTCCACCGGGTTGATAGTCGTGACCAACGAAGATCCTTGTCTCGTCCGGGAGCTGATAGATGCGTTGCTGAACGGACGCAAAAAGCGCCGTCGCGCTGCCTCCAGGAAAATCGCAGCGACCAGCGCCTGAGTCGGGCATGAAGAGGGCATCGCCCGTGAACAAAGCGTCGTCGATCAAGTAACTCGCACAGGCGGGTGTATGACCTGGCGTGAAGATGGTGCGCAACTTGATAGTACCTGCCTCGAGGACCTCGCCGTCGTCGAGAAGTCGATCGAATTGGCGTCCGTCTACTGGGAAGCCCTGCCCCAGTGCAAAAACGTCGCGGAACGTCGATTGCACCTCGGTGATGCGTCGACCAATGGCGACTTTCACGTTGGGGCACGCCTCCTTGAGCAGCTGCGAACCCGAAAGATGGTCGGCATGGGCATGGGTCTCGAGCACATAGTGCAGCTTCAAATGATGCTCGTTCAGAAAGTCGACTACCTTAGTGACACTTTGACGTGAAATGGCACCTCCAGCCGGGTCAAAGTCCATGACCGGATCGATCACGACCGCGTCGAGCGAGGTCGGGTCGTAGACCACGTAGGTCAAAGTGCTGGTGCGTTCATCGAAGAAGGTGCTGATTTCCATGACTTTCCCTTGTAGTAATCTGAGTTCGAAACCGACCGCAATCGCGGAGAAATTCTACGCAATTGCCGCGCGCAGGGCGCGGAAGAGTAATAGCGTCCCCATTACCAAAACCAAGACGGCAAAGGACCTTCTCAGCGACTTCGCTGCAATCCTCGTTGCCAATTTGGAGCCAACTAGCGCCCCCATGGATGCGGCCAGAGCGATCAAAGTGGCAAAGCGATAGTCGAGGGCCACATGCCCGAGGTACCCAAGTAGCGCCGCAGTGGAGTTCGCGGTGATGACGACGAGCGAGGTGCCAATGGCGGCCCGCATTGGCATGCCGACCAGTAGTGCCAACGCCGGCACCACCAAGAACCCGCCACCCGCGCCCACGAGGCCAGTGACCACCCCAACCAGAAACCCAAGGGCAATGATATAGGCAATGGGTTTCGGCTTGATTGCGTCTATTCCGTCGTGCTCGCTTCGACCACGCCACATGGACCAGGCTGTAGCTAGCATCATCCCAGAGAACAATCCGATGAGTAGCCACCCAGGTACGAGTTGCGAAAGACGCCCGCCCACGTAGGCGCCAAGCATGGCCGAAGGCGTGAACGTCAGAGCTCCACGCCAGCGCACATTCCCAGCGTGGGCATGCCCCAGTGCTGCCACCGCGCTGGTTGCACCGACAACAAACAGGGAAGTGGCAATCGCCGTTTTGTCGGCTAGCCCAGCCACGTAGATGAGCAGCGGTACCGCGAGGACTGAGCCACCGCCGCCAAGCGTGCCCAAGGCAAGACCGATCAATGCTGCCAATAACGCGGTGAGGTAGATCACGAGGCGATGCGGCCTATTTCTTTGGCCAACCTACCAATCGATTGCAGCACCAAATCCGCGTGCCCCTTCTCTTGCTGGGCCAACTCGCCGAGTGCACGCTGAGCGACATCGGATGCTACTGACGTAGCCAGGTTCTTGTAGAGATCGTAGGCTCCGAGTTCGATCTCCAGAGCCAATTCAAGCAGCGCCATGTCACCAAGGGAACCAATCGCCTCTGCGCGGCTTAGGACCGCGTCGAGCGACATGCCGTTCTCGATGATGGCACCTGGAAGCGACGCAAACGTCTCTTCGAAGCCCTGCATGTCGCCCGTTGAGACCTGCATCAGAAGCTGGTGCACCGCTCGCCCATGTGCCAACTCTGCACTGACGAGTTGGGAGAACGTGTCAGCGAGAACACCTGATTGTCGGGTGGACGCGATTCGCTCGTACAGGTGGTGAGTGCCCTTTTCGAGATCCAGAGCTCGACGAAGCAACACCTCCGCAGTAGCTGAAAGGTCGAAGGGAGTGAGCCTTGGGAAATCAACAAGCACCTGACCGTCCCAACCCATGAAACCACCTACGAGATTGAAGACTGCCGGCAGCTGCAATATCTGAGATGCCCAGGCACTAGCCCGAGCCGATCTGCCACCGCTACGACAATAGAAAATCAGGCGGCGACCAGCGAGCTGTTTGACCTCCTCGGTATAGGCCTCCAACTCGTTGAGAGGAATCAGCCGCGCACCCGGAATATGTCCAGCCATGTACTCTTCGCTTTGGCGCACATCAATCAGGACAAATTCGCGCTCGTGGTGCTTCTGCAGGTATTCCCTGAGCTCAGCACTCGAAATGTTCGTGACGGTCGATGAGTTCGTGGCATCTTGCATAGATCCCCCGGCTGAGCATGCGCTCGGTAGACTAACATTGTTGAACCGCTTCATTGCTGAAGCGCCAAGCCTTGACCCTAGGCCAAGCCGGTCAGATTAGACGTAGTTGACCAAATCTTAGTTCCCCGCGAGAAGAGGTTATTTCACATAGCAGTTTGTAGAGCACTCTGCCTAGGCCCAATCGACTTTGGTCTTGGACCTGTTGTTCAGGTACTTTTCGGCTGTCACGGCTGCCACGACGCCATCTGCTGCGGCAATGTGCGAGCAGAGTTCGCCGCGACTTCCGATCGAGCCAGTGGCCACGATGACTGCCAGCAGCTCAGCCCCGGTAACGGGACCCGGGACGCCCGGGTAGTTGCTGACGTGGCTAGGTCGGGCGATGGGGCATCGTCCGCGCCATTGGTGGCATTGACAATCGTAGACATTTGCTCGTAGGAGTCTCTTGGGCAGAGTTTGGATTCGTCACGCGCAGATAGTTCTGACGATCGACGCCATTTGTGCCGCTAAGTTTGACGGCACCGTGCAGGCATCCTTCGTGGAACTCGATCCAGAATTGGTGACCGCGCTTGCAGCGAGGAATGCTGAGCGCATGCTGCCCACCCCCGTGAAAGGCAGTTAAACGCGGACGCTTCGTTCGTTGGCTGGGCTGGGCCGACCGGAAATTGTCGTCGCTACGCACAACCAACAACAAGGCTTGCGTAGCTGGTAACTCCACTGTCGAGCGGCGATCCGTGACCAAGGGGCTGGCGGTCTCATAAGGATCTAGCTAGATTGGAAGTCCATGCCGCGCCGTCCCAAGCTTCGCTGTGTCGCGCACGTTCCTGGCGCGGTCTATTTCAAGCCGCGCGGGATCCCGATGGTGGATCTGGAGGAAGTGGTGCTCGGCTTGGATGAACTCGAGGCTCTGCGCCTAGTCGATTTCGAGGCTCTTTCGCAAGAGGAAGCGGGAGCAAAGATGGGAGTCTCGCGGGGCACCATCGGTAGGCTGCTCGAGAAGGGACGTCGAACCGTGGTCGATGCATTGTTGCACGGCAAAGCATTGCGCATCGAAGGCGGTCCGGTAGCGCCCAGCACTGCCAAGCGACGTGGTCGCTGCTGCCCGAAGGGCGAGAACTCGTAGTGTTCTAGGGCCCATCATGTCCTTCAGAACACCACGCCCAATACCCACGTTCGAGCCGCTTGTCTGTGGAGCAACCAAGCGTCTCGAACGCGAGTACAGCTGTGGCGTAGTTTGAGCATCACTGCATGCAATTGCCTTTGCCCTGCTTGCCGTGGGAACCCTTTCCACGTTGTGCATTGAGGTCGATCGCTTCGCCATCGAGAGTGGCTGTGCCGCAGCTGGACGAAAACACCAATTCGTGGGTCGTTCCATCAGCCTCAACCCGAGTCAGTGTGCCCGCTACAGGCCATCGACATAGATTCGGATCCAGTCGGGTGACGCCTGCGAGTGTGATGGCTTGTGTGGCACCGTTGCCCAAATCTCCGCTCAATTTCCCATCGACAACGCGCTTCGTTCCTTCAGCGTCTACCGAGAAGGCAACGCTCGCCGTACCAGAGAGTTGTACTTGGCGCAGCGTCGCGCCATCGCTGTCAACCATCGCTCGCCGGGCAGAGATCTCGACTTGCTTGGTGAACGCAGTCGCATTCACGCTATGCGCGGATGTGGCCGTCACCTTGCCCGTGAGCGTCATGTGTCTGCCATTGGGTGTCACTCTCTCGATATCGAGATCCGTCACATCCGTGAACTCGAGCGCGGTGGAAGCGTCGCAACCATCAACCGTACCCGCAACTGCGTGACGCACTTCGATGCTACCGCTGCTGACCGGACCGCCGCTTCCCTTGCCTTTGCCCTGCCCGCCTATTCCCATCCGGCAATCCGTCCATGCGTAGCTCTCGCTCGCTGGCAACTCGGTGCCACAGACCGTCGCGTTGGTCACGCTTGGCGTCGCATCACACTTGAGAGCGATCCCTGGTAGCCCATCGACGAGACCAAGAGCAGTTCCCCGCATGCGCCCGAGTTCAGGTTCGTCCGCGTTATCCGTAGACTCACCGACAATGGCCATGGCCGCCACACCGGGATCTTCGTTGCTATTCGGCTCGGACGCGCAACCTGACGCCAATGCCAAGACCGTCACGGCCGTTAGTCCGACTAGTGAGAAGCGTGAAAAACTTCGGCTAGATTGAGAATTCATGGGTTCCTTTCCTTCGGCCCAACTGGGTCCGTTGTGGATGAATTGAATCTAGCCGCGCCGCCTTACGAACTCCTTACGGCCCCTCGCTGACTCTAATCCAGAGCGCTTTTGTTTTGGCACCCGCGGAACCACGCCATGTCGGTACAGGTACTACTCATCGAAGACGATCAGGCCCTCGGCGCGCAAATCGTCGAGCACTTGAAGCGCGATGGGTCAAAGGTGATCTGGTGGCAACGCGGTGAGACTATTGCTCCCGATTTGGCGAAAGAACTCAATCTCGTCGTGCTCGATCTCATGCTCCCAGGCCGCTACGGACTCGACGTGCTCAAGGATCTCAGAACCTTCTCGGATGTCCCAGTCTTGGTTCTGAGCGCTCGAAACGACAAAGAGGACAAGGTGCGAGCCCTCAAGCTTGGTGCCGACGATTATCTGACCAAGCCCTTTTGGCCCGAAGAGCTCTTGGCGCGCGTCACGGCCCGTCTGAGACGACCCGTGATTCAGAACCCGGACCATCTCAAGGCTGGCCCTCTTTCGATGCACCTAGGTGAACAGCGCGTTGTCGTTGCGGGAAATGTCGTGGACTTGACTCCGCTCGAAACCGGCCTGCTTTCGGCACTGATGAAGCGCCCGGGCTCAGCGGTGGCACGACGCTGGCTGGTGGAGAACCTACTCGAAAGTGAGCGAGCTCGGGCAGAGCGCACGCTGGATGTACATATCTCGAGACTACGCAAGAAGCTCGGGCAGGAGGGCCTCATCGAAACGGTGTGGGGAATAGGCTACCGTCTCAACACCGGAGAGGCGTCTTGAAGCTACAGACACGCCTGCTCATCACGACGCTGCTCGCGTCGGTTCCGCTCGTCCTGAGCCTGCTCTGGTACGAGCGCCGCTCACGCTTCGCTATGATTGAGGCTTCAGTCGCCACCTCGGTGCTCGACGTCATGCGCGGCGAGACACTCGAGGATTGTGAGCGTTCGCCGTCTACCTTCACCGCCAAGATGCCGCCGAATCCCTTGATGCATCGGCGCGGTAGAGGCCTTTCACCCGGCGCGGGACCTGTAGGGGACGGCGCCGGGCCGATGCCCATGCGCCTCTACGCCTACGGCAGCGACTTTCACGCTCAAAATCCAGAAGCTCCCACACTCGCCAGCGAACTCGTCGAAGCCGTGCGCGACAAACGCGGCGTTGCGTCGCGCCCCATCGACTTCGACGGGCGGGTTGGGTTCGAAGCCTTGGTGGCGATACCGGGTGGAAAAGCTTGCAGCTACGTATTGGCACGGCGCCCCATACCCGCCATGCTGCTTAGCAGTCCGTTTCAGCTGCGCACTTCGGTCGCGTGGCTCTTGCCCACCCTGGGATTGTTGGGAGCAGTATACTTAGGCCTAGGCCTTCTGGTGCGGCGGGTCACCAAGTTGACGCGCGATGTGAAAGCTTCTGCAAAGACCGCCTACGCTGAGCTCCCCACGGATTCTGGGAACGATGAGCTTACAGAGTTGCGACAGGCATTCCAAGACGCGGGCAGGGAGATCCGCAGTCAGCTATCGTCCCTTGAAGCGAGTGAACTCGTTCTTCGAGAGTTTTTGGCGAACACGACCCACGACGTGATGCTGCCTTTGACGGTTCTGCAGGGACACCTGGCCGCACTGGCAGCGGAGAAGAAGGCTGCTGGAGGGCTTTCAACCGAAGCCATGACTGGAGCGTTGCGCGAGAGTTACTATATCGGCGCGCTCCTCCGCAACCTGGCCCTCGCCGCCAAGCTGGACGGTGGCAAACGCGAGGCTACCCATGAATCCGTCGATCTCGGTGAGCTTACGGCAAGAGCCACGACGCGACACCGATTCATGGCTGCACAACAAGGCATTGAGCTGAACCATGCCATACCGGAACAGCCGTTGCTCGTTCAAGGCGACTCGGTCTCGATCGAGCAAGCAGTCAGCAACGTGATCTACAACGCGGTGGCCTACAACCGAACCGGTGGTCACGTAGCGGTGCTACTCGAGCAGCAAGGGGATGACGGCTTCGTGCTGCAGGTGACCGACGACGGCCCCGGCGTGGCAGAAGATGAGCTGGCTCATCTGGTTGAGCGACATTATCGCGGAGATTCTGCCCGTTCCCGAAGCCAAGGCGGCGGCCTAGGGCTCAACATTGCCCATCGCGTGGCATTGCTCCATGGTTGGGAGATGAGACTGGTAACTTCGCCGGAGGGCGGGTTGGAAGTGTCGTTTCGAAGTCCGCAAGCATGATGCCAGTATGGCAGTCAACTGCGATGCTCAGAATTTGGGCGTCCCAGGGCATGTAGGCGTAAGCTTCTGCGGCGGAAGTCACCCCGCTGCAATCACCGCGACCTCGAGGTCGACCTTCAATCGCAGGGTGTTGCTCACGATGCAGTGCGTTTCCGCAAGTGCGATGAGGCTACCAAGCTCGGCCTCGCGACCTGCATCCGTTGAGGCCTCGACACGTAGGCGGATCGAAGTGAATTTGAGACCTTCTTTTGTCTTCTCGAGAGTGCCTGATGCCTTCGCAGTGTAACTTCGGATTGGCAGTTCCTTGCGTCGTGCGAGCGATACCAATGTGGTCATGTGGCAAGTCGCGACGGCTGCCAGTAGCAGGTCCTCTGGGCTGTGATGACCAGTTCTTCCGTCGAATTGGGGTGGGGGTCCCACTCGCAACGCAGGGATTTCGGCGGTCGCAAGTAACCCTTCGGCATACTGTGCGTCGGTGAGTTGGACGGTGGCGTCGTAGTGGTGTGGAAAAGGCGCGGGCATTTCCTGTAGGATAACACCAGTCTCGCCATGGAGACTCTACAAGAAGTTTGTCGCGCCGTCTTCGTCGACAAGGCTCGACGTGAACGGTCGTTTCGAACATATCGAGCAATCAGCGTGACCGTTCCAGCGTCCGCGCGATGATCTCCGCTGCAGATGCGACGATTCGAGCGCAAGGACGTGTCGCATAGTACTCCGCGTTGCGTGCCGAAGGATCAGATTTCGGAAGGCACGATGCTTTCTCGAGCAATTCTCGACAGCACGTCGTCCCATGTAGTTCGGAGAACTCCCGAACCATCGACTTGACCAAATCGTACAAGGCCGTCTTTGCGGCAATATCCCCCGGCGCATAGCCTCCAGCGTGCAATCCGGCAACGTAGACCATGGCACTTACAGCGCCGCAGGTCTCGCGTAGTCCACCCATTCCGCCGCCAAATCCAGCTGTGGTTCTTAGGACGAGGGATTCTTCGATACCAAAGGCTCCAGCGAAAGGTACGGCCGTTGCCTGGGCACAATTGTACCCCTGCATGAAAAGGGCTTCAGCTTCGTCACTGTGGGCCATAGGGGCGATGAGCGACTGGTGCCGCACAATTACGGAGTAGAGTGTTCGTGATGATGTCCATCGCTGCAGGCTTCATGCTGGCAATCATCGGAAGCAACGAAGAACTTCTCACGTGCGCCGCTCGTCCAGAGTCGAATTGCTTCTGAGGCGTCCACGCCATCCGCATTGGGTCGAGCAACGGGCGTACCTTGTTCCACCAGGTGGTGCATCGCCCCGTGACCAATACCGCTGCACAGGACCAGATCCACTCCGAAGACGCTTCGCGCTAACCCACCGCAGCATCCGCCGCCTTGAACGAGGACTTGTCTCGAGACTATTTGGCCGTCGGCGACATCGCATATAGACAGCTCAGAACCCTTACGGAAAGGGCCCAAGATTGAGGAACCAGTTTCGCAGGCAATGGCAATCTTCATGATCAAACTCCAGGTCAGTCCGCAAGCTAGCGGACCAATGCCAAATCACCGTAGCGTGCATATGCACGCTATGCAATGGCTTCCATCTGGCCGCTTGACCGTTAGGAGCAAACGAGCAAAGGGTCTGGCTCTACCGAACCACCATCAAACGTATTCCCACCGCTACTAGCCCAATTGCCAGACTCCGGATGATCCAAGGCCCGCTCAGTCTGCTGGAGTAATGCGCGCCGACCTGCGCACCAAGACTTACTCCAATAACCAGCGGGACCAATGGCAAGAATTCGAAGCGCAATGATCCAGAAGCGACGTGAGCAATGACGCCAACGAGCACCGTGATGACAAGAACGAAATGCGACGTAGCGGTGGCGATATGCGTCGGAAAGCCGAGAAGATAGACAAGCAACGGCACATGCAATATCCCGCCACCGATCCCGAACACATTCGAGATCAGACCCACCAGCAAGCTGAGTGCGGCTCCTAGCCAAAGGTTGTAGTGGCCCAGGTCCGCCTGCAAATCCGTGTCAACGTGACGAGTCGACCGCACGAGCAAGTACGTCGACACTACCACAAGAAATCCACCAAACAGCAACGCGAACCAGCTCGACGAGAGGTGCGACGTGAGCCGAGCGCCAAACCAAGCGCCTGGCAATGCCGCCAAGGCAAACACAATGCCTGAGCGGTAATCGATGCGACGGCTGCGCGCGTAGGCGATACTGCCTGACGCTGAGTTGAAGAGGACCGCTACCAGGGACCAAGCCGTCAAGATTTCCGGATTGGCTCCACGATACGCAAACAGCAGGATCGGCATGAGGAGAAAGCCTCCCCCTGCGCCGATCAGGGTGCCCATGGCACCGACCAGTAACCCTACGGTCAACCAAATGACGAATGGCATGCTGTTGCTGAGGGTCTCACTAGCGCATGCGCAGCGAAAAGCAGCGGGATTTCATGCCCCTTCAAACATGCCTGTTCCCCACGCGCGGTCCTGATGGCAGGCTATGCCTCATCGGCCAAGCTCGCTGCAAGGCCGAGAGAGGGAACCGTAATGTCTCAACTAGAACTATCGCCGAGTGAAATTCAATTGCTTCTTCAGTCGCTGGACCATTGCCTAGCGACATGTCACAACGAGGCCAAATCGGGTGCCGCTGCCTGTAGCGACTGCGAAGCGGCCAAAGCGCTGCGCAAGCGTCTTGAGGCCCAGCTGGCGGCGTAGTTCGCAGCGGCTACCTCAACGCAGCGACTGAATGGTGGTCAAGTGCCCGATCCTTGACCACGACGGTGGTGACGGGCACTTCACATTCGCGCTGCAGTATCAAGTCATGTCCAATGCAAAGGCCCACTTGGGCAACCAGATCGACCTTTTTGGCATTGAGCAGCTTTGCCTGAGCAACCGGGTTGCAAATAGCCGCAAAGCGTTCTGGGTGGGCTTTGGGCAGCCCGATTTCATCGTAGTCAATGGCGCCGACTCGACAGCAAACCAGCTCCGTCTGAAGACCCTGTTCGCGCAAGATCTTGCCGAGCTTCTGCGCTTCCTTCGTAAGACTCACGCAGAACGCGATACCGATCCTCCCGAGCCCTTGCGACTTTGCATATGCCGCTAGTTCTTCGACGCGGTTGCGCTTCTCACCATCCGCCGCAAACGGGGTTGCATCCGCCGAGACCATTTCAGCATGCGTCAACTCCTCGGTGTAGGGCGTCGCATCGCGTGCGATGTCTGGACGGGTTCGCGTGGGGCAAGTCGTCGGCATTCGTTCGAACTCCCCCTTTAGGCAGCTCGATTTCGCGCAACTAGCGCAGGCGTAGGGTTTTTCCATGGGAGCCAGCTCAAGCATTGGGCCAATGGGTGAGAGCCTACAACGTGGACGTTGGATTCGGCGTCATCTTAGCACTCTTCCTCGCTCGAACCCTTCCAGTGCTTTTTTTAGCTCCTATGGGTGGATGAGCAAACGCAACAGCCACATTCACGTAATCAATGTCGCCCAAGAACTAGAGATTGCTCGCGCACTCGGCGTGATGGCCACACCAAGCACCTTGGTGGTGAAAGACGGCCGGATCCAGAGCTACCATGTGGGCGGAGTCCCGAGTGACGTCATCGCCCAATTCGTCTGAGCTTAACAAACACTTCCGTATAAGCCGAGACCGAGCGAAAGCAATTCCTTCACTGGTCGACAGTCTGGTGCATTGACCGTGCCGCTCTGGTTCTTCGCTACCGAGCCGCAGCCGCCGCCGCAGGCGAGTTGGAGCTCACAGCTCTTGCATTGGGGGATGGACAGCACGTCGCGTTCCGCCCAGCAATCGACCTTGTCCGCTTCGAGATGGACGTCTGGAAAGAAAGTGCCGAGTGACTCCTCGGCTTTTCCAACGGTGGCCGTGCAACTGTAGATATGGCCGGTGTAGTCGAAGGCCCACTCCGTCTTGGTGCCTGGACATGCGTCGAACAGCGGACTCGGGAGCTTGCCCTTGTCGCTCAGATAGCGCGCAATCGAGAAGGCTGGCCGATGAAAGCGCAGGATCTCGGGGTGTTCGGTCGCCAAGCGGTAAAGATCTTGGTGCAATTCGATGCGACTATACAAACGATCGCGCCCGACTTGGCACTCATGGAGCTCGTAGTTGCGCCCGATCTGCGACTTGAATTTAGGATTGTCTGTCCACCCGCGATCGATGGCGAAATGCGCCAACTCGACATAGGCCGGTAGATTGTCCCGATCGATGACGGTTCGCAGGTTGACGGCCATATTGCGCGCCAGGGTCGCGTCCACGCCCGCCACAACGGCGTCGAAGGTCGAACCGCCTGACACGAGATGGCGACGCCCGTCGTGGATCGCCTTGGGACCGTCGAGCGTAACCTGGATCTCGCGGATCCGTCCCTGAGACAAGGTCTCGGTGTAGCTCGCGAGGTGGTATCCGTTCGTCACAACAGCGAGATCAAGGCCGCGTTCAGCCGTACCTTTCACCATTTGGTTGACGATCCGTCGCGACGATTCGTTTGGCAGCAGTGGCTCGCCACCAAACAGGGTGACGTACTTCTTTCGGCCTGCAAATTGCCGATCGACGTAGGCGAAGAATGCCTCGAGCACAACTTCCTGCTCTGCGTCCTTCGGAGTCTCGTAAGACTTTTGGTAGCAGTAGGAGCAGTTGAAATTGCAGGCGTAGCTGGGAACGTAAAAGAGCTGGACTTCGTCCGTGTCGCGACCATCAACAAAATCCAGGTAGGCCTTGCGGTAACGGCGCTCTTCTTCGCCTGGATCAACGACGTAGCCGCGCTCGATGAACTCTTCTGGGAATTCGGAGCCCGCTTTTGTAAGGTGGCGTACCTCGTCGGCACCAAGCACGTCGGCTTGCCCGCTCAGCAAGTTGACGACGTAGGACTGGTCCGTTCCCGCGATGGACGAGACAATATTAAAACGCGACGGCCGCATGGTGGTTTGCGTTTCCCAATAATAACAATGCCCGAGCAGAATCCAGGCACCTGCTCGAGCATTGGGCTAGAGTTGACTTAGTCGTGACAGCCCGCGACGGTCTTGCTGACCTTCGCGCAGCACTGCGCTTCTTCCTGCTGAAGGACTGGAGCGGGCGAGTTTTCTCGTGCGCTTTTCAAAAGGGACTTCATGCTAGCGTTGTTCTCCTTTCCTCACGATTCTAAGGTACCGTCAACAGCAACAACGGCCCTTGGTCGCTGGGGCAGCCAAGTTGGATGCACCGGGCATAGCACCGGCGATCGTGAAACTAGCAACAATGGCCTTGCCCTTCTGGTAGGGCGCGCTTTCTTCGAGGATCTCGAAGTCAACTAGGCCAGCGGCGGCGATGGTCGTCACGTAGTCTTCCTTCCGGATTGCGCCCGCCCAACACTCAGCAATGGCTGCGGGATCGGTGCGATAGATTTCGGGCACCGGCTCGACGGCGTAGATGTCACTGACCACGAAACGCCCTCCGGGTCGAAGAATGCGTGCAATCTCTCGCCACACCTTCGACTTGTCGTTGGCATGGTTTAGTACGCAATTCGAGGTGACCCAATCGACGCTGGAGTCAGGCAATGGCAGCGCCTCGAGATCGGCGCGCAGGAAGGTCGCATTGCCAATTCCGGTTTTCTCCGCGGTCTTGCGCGCTTTGTCGAGCATCACCTCCGTGATGTCAATTCCGTAAGCTTGACCGCTGGGCGCCACCTGTTCCGCTAGCCGCAGCACGTCGGTTCCGCGTCCGCTACCAAGATCGACGCAGACTTGGCCGGGAGCGGCGGTGATGTAGCCCACGGCCGAACCACAGGAAAGGCAGCAGGCAACTTCGGCAAGGGCGCCATAGCGTGTCTCAATGGCATCGGTCATTTGGTCCACCAGAGATATAGAGCCAATTGGCGTGGCAATGGAGTCGGAATTTTTTTCGAGGCCGCTTATTGGGCTAACTCGCGATTTCGCGGGCAGCCACGATGGAGGCTATCGTACCGTCGGAGACCGCCGTCGTCATCTGCCGGAAGCGCTTGCTCACGATGTCCCCGGCCGCATAGACGTGGGGAATGCTCGTGTGCATCTCCTCATCCACCTTGAGGTACCCAAAGCGGTCCAGCTCGAATCGTTCGGGAAACAGATCGAGGTTGGGGCGCATCCCGGCAAAGATGAACACGCCATCGCAAGATAGCTCCTTCAATTCATGCGACTTGAGATCCTCGACCAGCACCTTGCTGACGGTGCTCCCGTCGTGAAGGAACTCGCGCGGCTCATGTTCGAACACGAACTCGATCTTGGGATCGGCGAATGCCTGCTCCTGAGCGACCTTGTTCGCCTGTAGCTCTGCAAACTGATGCACCACAGTGATCTTCGACGCAAATTTCGAGATGAAGAGTGCCTCTTCAATGGCGGAATTGCCACCACCTATCACGATGACGTGTTTGCCTTCGTAGTACTTGGCATCACAGGTGGCGCAGTAGGAAATGCCCTTGCCCTTGTATTCTCGTTCGCCCTTGACGCCGATGAGGCGAGGCGACGAGCCCGTGGCAATGAGGAGCTTCTTGGCGCGAATGGTTTCGAGACCATCGACCAGCAGACTTCGACTTTCTAGATCGACGTTACTTACGTCCGCGGCGAGGCGCATCTCGACCCCGGCAGCCTTGGCATGCTCGACCATGAAATGCGCCAACATGAACCCCGGCTGCGGCTTTGGAAAGCCCGGAAAATTCGAGATCTGGTGGGTCACGGAGAGATTGCCACCGCCGAGCCCGGCATCAACCATGATGACCTTGAGTTTGGCCTGTGCGGCGTAGATGCCGGCGGTGAGGCCTGCGGGTCCACCGCCAAGGATCAGGAGATCTGCCTCGGTTGTCGTGGGTTGCTGAAGCGCCGCAATACGCTCGGCGACATCAGGAGATACGAGCTTGTCGAGCGACGCCGCAATCGCCGCACGGCGAATGGCCCCAATCAGACGCTCGTCAACTTCCTTGCCACCCTTGAAGAACAAGAGCGTTGGCGAGGAACGCACGTTCAGCTTGTCGGAGAGCTCGCGATTGCCCTGGCGAAACATCTTCAGGAATTTGACGTGGTCGCCATAGAGTTCCGCGAGCCCTTCGAACTTCGGCGCCACCGCTTCGCAGGGCGCGCATTCAGTCGAGTAGAAGTCGACAATAACGGGCTGGTCACTTTGAATGACCTCTTGTTCGTACTCGTTGGCAGTGATCTCGCGAACTTTGTCAGAATGCATGGCAATATCCCCTAAATGGCCGCTGGTCGTTCAGTTGTTGGAGCCTACGACCGGCGAAGAAGGTTCGATAACTAACATCCCCAGAGAGTAACTCGACATTCAGCCATATCGAAAGCTTTGGCCGCCGTCTATCGTCGTAAGGCAGCGAATTGATTATGGTGGAGAATTGCTAAGGACTTCGCTGACGTACGGACGGACTGGGTCACGCGACAGCCGCGTGTTCATCATCCTTGGCTGAACCGTGAAGGATGGCATCCATGTCGAGCTTCTTCACTTCCTCGATGAGCTTTGCCAGTGCCTTGTCCGGCATCATTCCGGGCTCGGAGTACAACATGGCTCGGTCGCGAATGACCATGAGGGTTGGGATTGAACTAATGTTGAACTGTTCCGCGAGTTCCGGCTCTTCTTCGGTATTGATCTTTCCGAACACGATGTCCGGATGTGCGGCAGAAGCTCGCTCGTAGATCGGTCCAAACGCACGGCAAGGTCCACACCAGGGGGCCCACCAATCCAGCAGCACGATGCCACCCTGGTTGATGGTTTCGGCGAAGTTCTTTGAGGTAATCTGAACGGTTGCCATGGGCATGGCTCCTTTTGCGCGTTGCGAAGCTGGTGGATTACGCTGCCTTCTGCGCGGGTTTGGTGCTCACCCCACCGCGTCCCTTCACAGGTGATGCTGGGCATCGACTATGTTCGGACAGGGTGCGTTCTGGCGGTCTGCTAAGTAGGAGCCAGGCACGGGACGGTTGGGTTCGAGGAACCTCCGAGGGGACACCGCCCAGGGGTCTAGAGGCCTTTTCGTCAGCATGAAACGCGGACTTTGGCGACCATTTCCCCTTAGACCGACGGAATTTCCGTGTTGGTACGTTGAAGTGAACGAGACCGAAACTCAGGGTCTCGTCGCGAGGAGAAGTTCACATGACAAATAGACTCTTGCCACCTCTGGCAATGGCGCTGGTTACCCTATTCAGCGGCGCTGCCATGGCTCAACCCGGCCCCGATGGCGCATGCGGATTTCGACGCGCTGACGCCAACAATGACGGCAAGGTGACGTTTGCCGAGCACGAAGCTTTCCTTCGTAGCCGCTTTGCCACGAACGATCAGAACAAAGATGGCGTGCTCAGCGGTGACGAGCTCAATAGGGACAAGAGCTCACGCACCAAGCGACTGTGGATGCTGCTGCTCGTGCTACCGCGGAACAGTGACGCGAGTTGGCCAATGAATTCTGGATGAGCGATCGCTGAGCGCGGAACCACCTGGCCTAACTAAACGTCTCGAATACCCGCTCTAGCCGCGAAAGAACGTCTTTCGCCAATTCAGCAATGGCAGGGTCAGATTTTGCGGCCGGAGTTTGAACAGGATCGACAGCAGCTATTGTCGTCGTGCCATCGTCCTTCTCCCAGAGAATTACGTTGCACGGGATCATTATGCCGGCAAGCAAATTGCTCGTAAGAGCGTGGTGCGCCAGCTTGGGATTGCAGGCGCCAAAAATGCGGTAGCGGCGAAATGGCGCTTTGAGCTTCTCTGCGAAGACGCTTTGCACGTCAATCTGCGTCAATACACCAAACCCTTCGCCCGCAAGCGCTCCGGGCAGCTTAGCGACTGCGTCATCGAATTTCGATTCAAGGCTCTTCGATAGTGCAAACTCGGACATGATTTGATCCTTCGGTGGTTGGGTTCGGCCCAAAAAGAGTCCGGGCAATCCTCAATCCGGAAGTTGGAGAAGCCCACTAATGCGCGCCAAGTCAAATCCAACGACCATCGTACCGCCAATATCCGACTGAGGGACCCCTCGTTGGCCGCTCTTGCTTGTCATTTCGTGAGCCGCAGCGGGATCTGTCTCGACGTTGACCTTGGTGTACTTGACTCGATACCTATCGAGGTAGGCTTCGAGCTTTCTACACCAGGGACAGGCGTTCGTCACGTAGACCTTGACCGGCGGTTGCTTGGGAGCAGCGTTGGTTGCCGACTTCATCGGCACAGCCGGCTTCATCAGGGTCGCGTACGCAGCTGGCGTTTGCGGACCAACAAGACGATCCAGTATTTGGCAACCGTTGACACGCACTACCGTCGGCGCCGCCGTCACTTGATACCTGGCCGCCACGTTGCGAACGCTTCTCACATCGACGGTAAACGCTCGGCTGTCAGGATGTGTCGAAAGGGCTTCTGCCAGCGACTCACGAGCGACCTTCGAACTTTGGCTATCTTCAGCCAGAAAGGCCAGAATGAATTCCTTATTGCTACCGAGCTCGCTGTCAATCAGCTGATCTAGTTCCTCTTCCTTCGAGAAGCTTCCGATATTCATGACAAGTTCCCCTACTCGAGAATGGTTTCTTCAGTGATGTGCGGGCAACATGCGGCGTCTCTTGCTAGTGAAGAACTCACGCGCTGCCCAAGCGAGCCAGCGCCCAAACCGGTACTTCGTCAAGCGAAAGTAGTAGCCCCAAGCCTTCTTGAGCCAATGTCCGACAATTGGTAGGGGAATGAGCCGCTCATGGTTTGCGTCGCGATGCACGAACGCAGCGCCATTGCCGGAATCCATGAGGCAAATGATGCTCATGTGATCGAGGTAGCTCTCGTTGGGCTTCTCGCCGCGCACACGAGCTTGAATGGCGCTTACGGCAACGCGCGCCATTACTTCGGCCAAGTGCCCTTGCTTGGCGCGCCAGGTTGGCCCTTCGAGTGCGGCCGTATCACCTACGGCGTAGACATTCTCGTAGCCCTCGACCGTACAGCTGCCGTCAATGCGAACGAAGCCGGCTTCATTCAGCGGTAGCCCTGACGTTGCCACTATGGCGTGGCCCGCGCCGGCAGGAACAAAAATGACCAGATCAGCATCGATGTGATCACCGCCTTCGATGTTGACCCCTTGGGAGTCGAAACCTTCGAGCTTCTTGCCGAAATGCAGCTTCACGCCTGCAGCCTCGAGCTGTGTTCGCACGGCATCGGCAGCCTTGTCCCCCATGCGAGCGCCAGGTTTCGGCATCGGCGCGAAGAAGCTCAGTTCAAACCGCTCACGAACCTTCAGACGCTTTAGCATCTGTACGATGTTGAACATCACCTCAAAGGCCGGGCCTCCGCGAATGGCAGACTGATCTGCCGGGTTGCCACCGAATCCGACTGCAATTCGGCCTTCGCCTTTTTCGACCAGCGCAGCGAGTCGTTCTGACACGGTAACTGTATCGCTCGGCGCTCCCCAAATCGTCACCGTGTGCTCTAGCCCCGGAAGCTTCTTTCGCCCGGCTCCCAACGCAAGAACGAGCACATCCGCAGAGAAGTCGCGACCATCTACTGTCGCCTTGCGCTGATCAGCATGGATATGGTCAACCTTCCCGATAACGAGTTCGAATTTATGTTGAGCCGCCAGATCTTCGAGATCTAGTAGGTCTTGCTCGATGCGGTGCTCGCCCGTAACGACCCATATCGACGTGGGATAGACGAAGAGATGCGGGCGATCCGAGACGAGGGTGACAGCAATGCCGGCACGCCGTAGCTGGACCGCAGTTTCCACGCCGGCAAAACCACCACCCAGCACTAAGGCCGATTGGGGTGGCGTGGATTCAGGAATTGAGTCTGCGGGTTGATGGGGCATGGACAAATCGACCCAATGGTTGGAGCTTCCTGTCTCTGCGCCTAGACGAGCGCAGCTTGCTCTTGGGGAGCAGTTGCACCGCGAAGAACCACGTCCATGTCGAGCTTTCGCGCTTCCTCTACGAGGTTAGCAAGTGCCTTTTCCGGAACCATTCCCGGTTGAGAGTAGAGCATCGCTCGATCGCGGATGACCATGAGAGTCGGTATCGAGTTGATGTGGAACTGCGCAGCAAGCTCAGGCTCTTCTTGGGTATTTATCTTGCCGAACACTACGTCCAGGTTCGCAGCCGCCACGCGTTCGTAGGTGGGGCCAAACGCCCGGCACGGGCCGCACCAGGGAGCCCACCAATCGAGCAACAGGATGCCGCCCTTGTTGATGGTTTCTGCGAAGTTCTTGGAGGTGATTTGTACGATTGCCATAACGAATAGTACGAGCCAAGAACGTTGACGATGGATTCTGCGGACCCGAATCCAATTTGGCGGACACCTCAACCTCTGGTTGCCACTGCTACGTGGTCCAATGGTCCAGGTCAACCCAATCACCACTCGCCTCGTCAATCGCTCTCACGCTGAACGCAACAGCGTCTCGGCTTGCCTCCACTGAAATGTAATGGAGCGGATGCGGATCCGCTAGGTCCAAGACTGCTGCCCTGCGGCGCTTCTCGCCGTGGCGATGGCCAAACCTGGCACCGCCGCCACCCCCCGAGACAACAAAGCATGAGCCGTCGATCGCAAAGCGCTCGTAGCCATGGACGTGTCCAGCAAAGAAGGCCCGAGCCTTGCGGCATTGCATGAAGGGTGCGACGAAATTGTCAAGGACGGGCCGGCTTGGCGCGTGCCACCGGGCATTGGTGAACGGCGGGTGATGGCCTGCCACGAGCACATGCTTTACCTGATCATTGCTGTCGGCTCTCGAGAGTGCCTCAGGGAATTGAGCGACCTGAGCGCGCCACTGCTCTTTAGACATGGCCTGCTCGTTGGTATCGAGGAGCAGCAGGCGCAAGTACCCGACATCGACTTCCTTTGGCCCGGCAATGGCCTTTGGGAATCGTCGATTGAACTCTTTGGACGAACCAAACCAGAGACCTCCGCAATCGTGGTTTCCTCGGCAGACATGGATGTGCTTGCTCGCTAGCTCGCCTGGCGGGTAGTCTTGGTCGAACCTCGCCCAACCTGATGCTGATCCATTCAAGTCGCCCAAATGCACTATCCCGTCGAGCTGCTCGGCAAGGATGGCTTGTGCGATCCTACGGCGACCGGCATCGTTCGTCTCGCGCCCAAATGCCAGTCGCTCGATGGGCAACACCCGTTGAGTGTCTCCAACGATGGCCAGGCGGATCGGTATCACGAGGCCAGCATACATGACCGCTGGCAAAGTCACGCTAGAGACGGCAACCGGCGGGATCCTCCTCGCAGCGAGCCTGCTAACTCGGCCCGCACAGGCGGAGGAGTACCGGCCTGACTTCGTAGCTCACCCGGTTGGGCCGGAAGCAGGGCGCTGGGCGCTCGGGCTGGGAGTTGGCTTCGACGTGCTCCCGCGGCGCCTGGTCGAAGCCGAATGGCGACAACTTCCACACGCATGGCTGCGCAGTCGCGTCGGCCTTGGCCGCAAGTTCTACCTTTCGCAGCGGGCCAACGTCGTCATCATCGACAATCAATTTCAGCTTGGCCTTGGTTGGGGCCATGGCGTGGGCGAGTTCGCCTTCGGCATTCACGATCATTTTGGCGTCAACTGGGGGACCATGTTCGTTTCGGGGTTCGATGCCAAAGGCTGGGCCTTCGCGCACAATCCTGGTGTTTCCGTCGAGTACCCGCTACGCGGGGTCATTACGACATTGACCGTCGAAGCGCTCATTTTGCACGCCCGGCATATCACCGTTGGGGAGGCGTCACTGACGCAGAAGCACATCACTTTCCAAGGCATGTCCTTCGGTCTCACCTTCGAGTCTCCGCTCGAATCCAAAAACGTGGTGTTCTACGGCCTGGCCGTCGTCTACGCGAAGCCGGACTACCAACTCTGGCTCGCGTTCTCGGATGCCGAGCAGCGCCAAATCTACCCGAGGTTCTTTGCCGGCTATGCTTTCTAGTCGAACTGCCGTTGTTGTCTGCCTCGTTGGCAGTGTGAACTTACCTGCCTGCGGGCTCGTCACGGGTTCTACGGAAAGCGTTGGTCACCCCAGGTTCGAGAATGGCGGCCTGATTGCCGAAGCAACGCCCCTCAGTCAAGTTTCAGCGCGGTTGCTCGAAGGGCTTTGGGAACCCACGGCGGGTGGCTCGTTGCTTGGTTCGTCCCTAGTGGTGCAAAGCAGCCCTGGCTACGTTTCGATATTTGGGGATCGCGACGCCACCTACGCCGTGTTCGAGGCAGGTTGTCTCGATGATGGGCGACTCGTGCTCGAAGGCTATCATCGGACGGCAATCGACACGAGCACTGGCCTGGTGAGGTTATTTGTAGAGCCAGCTGATGCCGCCCAAGCAATTTGCGACGGAAAAGTATCCGATGGGCCGCTGACACTCGAGGGTAGCTTCGGAAACGGCAGTGGAGTGCCGGATCAGACGCTGGCACTCGTTCGGCAGCGTCTTCTACTCGCGGCTCCCGCAACGATGGTCATTGCGCACCGTGGTGGTTGCCGTAGCTCGGACGACTGCGGCGCTTCTGAGAATAGCCTGGAAATATTGCGCATGGCGCAGCGTCTAGGCGCGGACCGCATCGAAGTCGACGTGCAGGTTACGTCGGATGGCGTGCCAATTCTCTACCACGATTCGAGTTTTGGTCCGCTGTTGACGAGTGGGCGCTATTGCCGCGGCGCGGTGTCCGACTTCACCTGGGCTCATGTCACACAACTCTGTAAGCTGCGCTACGGCGAGTGGGTTCCGCGACTCGACGATGCCCTCCGCACCGTGGTCGAGGAAACGGAGCTTGTCGGACTGTGGCTCGACGTCAAAACGCCCGCGGGGATGAATGCGGCGTTGCCCTTGGTGCGCAAGTGGAACCAAAGCGCCGCCGACCGAGGTCGCAACTTGCGTATTGTCGTTGGGCTCAGCACAGAAGAACTGGTAAACGCTTGGCTTGGACTCACGGATATCGACGATGTTGAATGTCTCGTTGAGACCGGAGTGAGCGAGCTGCGCCAAACCGGTTGTCGCATTTGGGGGCCACGTTGGACGCTCGGCCCTATGGCAAGCACGGTGGCGCAAATTCAGGCCGAGGGGCACACCGTAGCGTTCTGGACTTTGGATGAGGAGCAATTCATCGATCTTTTCATCCATCAAGCCAAACCCAACGGCCTTCTAACGAATCGCCCGGGCTTGGTACTGCAGCGCTCGTACTTGGCGGCAATCCAAGCCGAAGGCGAGGCGACACCGTGAAGTGGACTGCGTTCACGTTTGCTGCCTTTGCAGTCCTCGGGCAAGTGGGGGTCGCGACGGCGAAACCACCACGCCGTGCTCTGGAGATCTCGGTGCAATCAGGGTATGGCCATGTTTGGGGCAAAAACGGCGATCGGTCCCACGAGCTTGAATCACGGAACGGTGGCGCCTCGGTCGCTGTGGGGATTGCGTACAGAACGCCCTACCTCTTCGTGCCTTGGGTTGAAGCTGGCTGGGCAACCCTGCAATGGAGCCGGGAGACGCCCAAGGCGCGCGAGTTTTCGAGTGAAGCCCCATCGACTTCGAGTCTCGCAACGGCTTACTTGCTCCTTGGCCCCAGTGTCGAAGAAGGCGTGTTCCGATTTCGCGCCGGAATAGGCCTCTATCATCAACAGGTCACCTCCACCTTCGCCGGCCAAACCATCACGCCAGCCAGCTGGGACATGGGTTACTATCTCGCGTATGGTGTCCGCGTCCACGATGGGCCGCGTTTCGGTTGGGGGGTTGAAGCCATGGGGCTACTGATGTCCGAATCGCAGCTCACCTACCTGGGGATCGCTTTGCGCTTTTGGGGCAACGCTTGGGCCGAACCAAGACACTAGCTGAATCCATCTCCCGTGGTGACGGCTCCCACGAGTAGACGCCCATGTCCCCAGGCTCTTTCATTGCCCTCTACGCCGGCGGCTTAGCCACCTTTGCCTCACCGTGTGTGCTGCCGATGTTGCCGCTCTATCTGGGCGTCTTGGCAGGCGCACAGGCAAGCGCTGGTGCTGAAACATCCAAGCGGCGCCTTCGCCTGGCTGGCGTTGGTTTCGCCGTCGGCCTCGGGCTGGTCTTCGTGCTGATGGGAATGGGCGCAACGGCGCTCACTCAATCGTTGAGCGGCCATCGCAGAATGCTCGAAGTTGGCGCGGGCCTCGTGATGATGCTGTTCGGAGCTAAGGTGCTCGGTTGGCTGCAACTGCCTTGGTTCGATCGCGAGGCAAGGCCCTTGCTCAATCGAGTACCCAACGTCGGAGGCTTCTCTGGTGGCCTGCTCTTTGGCGCCGGATTCGCCGTCGGTTGGACGCCCTGTGTTGGGCCAGTGCTCGCGACTGCGCTCACCTACGCAGCAAGCTCAACCTCGAGCCCGCTCGTTGCCGGTAGCATGTTGGCCGTTTACGCGCTCGGCCTCGCTACACCGTTAGTCATCGCGTCCTTCGCTGCTTCGCGCTTGTTGGTCTTGACGCAGCGGCTACGGAAATACACGCCCGCCATGCAACGAGCCACTGGGGCACTGCTTCTGGCTCTTGGGGCCCTATTCGCTACCGATCAATTGTCGAAGTTGTCTCCGAGCTTTGCTCCTTCGACTAACTGCTCAGGAGCAACCGCCTGTGACACGAAGATTGCGGCGACACATACCGCAATCAACGTGGAGGAGCTGCCCCGCGGACCGGCTTTGGTCGAGTTCGTGAGCGGGCATTGTAGCGTCTGCAGGAAAATGCATCCCTTGGTTTCCGACCTCGAACAACGTTGCACGCGAGGGCTAATCGTCAGAGTCAATGTCGACGACCCGAGTGGCAGGCAACTGGCGGCTCACTACGGGGTCTCCATGGTGCCGACCTTCGTCAGCATCGATCCTTCCGGCGGCGAGGTCGAGCGGATCATCGGCGAGCAGTCAAAAGAACGGCTGATTTTGGCTCTCAACGACCTTGGCGGCAAACCCTGCGAGCAAGAAATGTAATTCTTCGCTATATTGCGGGGCAATGAATGACCTCGTTCGTCTCGCCAAGAGTGGAGATCCGGCCGCCCTAGAGAAGCTGCTCAGCCAGATCGCCCCGTCGATTCAGCGTTTTGGGGCGAGGATGTGTCGCAACGGCCATGATGCCGACGATGTCCTGCAAGACACGCTCATGACTGTCCTTCGCCACCTTCACGAATTCGAGGGGCGGTCGTCATTCACGAGTTGGGTGTTTACCCTAACCCGGACTGCATGCAATCGCCGTCGCCGCGGGCTCAAGAACCAACCTTTAGAACCGCTCGAAGAAGCGGTCAACAAGAATGCCGAAGGTCCAACACCCGAGCAAGGCGCGGACAATCGTGAGTTGAGTCAGATCCTCGAGAAGGCCCTGGAAGAGCTACCGGATGAGTATCGCGAGGTGATCTTGCTACGTGACGTCGAGGCGCTCACAGCACCCGAGGCCGCTGAGTCGCTAGGCATTTCCATCGAAGCGCTCAAGAGTCGTCTGCATCGCGCTCGTCAGGCTCTGCGAACGGCCTTGCGCCCCGTACTCGAACCAACCCCGGTCGCGACTCCCGCGTCCTGTCCGGACATGATGGAGCTCTGGTCCCGCAAGCTCGAGGGCGATCTCGACGCCATCGACTGCGCCCAAATGGAGAAACATCTTGCCACGTGCCCGTCCTGCACAGCCGCCTGTGACGCGTTGAAGACCGCATTGGTGGCTTGTCGCAGCGAAGCCAGTCGGGATGTAACGCCTGAGGTCCAGGAGCAGGTACGCTCGGCGTTGCGTACTTGGATGTCACAGAGTGCATTTCCGGGGAAGGCTTAGTGCGCGTTCACGAAGGCGCGTCGGTCATGGCTTTCGGAACACCAAGTACACTTGGTATGGGAGGACATTGACCTTTTCGCCTTCGAGACTAAGGCCCGCCTTGCTTGCTTGTGACATCAACGGAGCTCGGGGGATCTTGGCGGACGCAGACGGACCCTCCGGCAGCGTGCCTTCCTTGAACTCGATCAGAGCCAGTCTGGCCTCGGACTTCATTTCCGCTTCGGTGTCTGCGGCGATGACTTTGCCGTTAGGTAGTGCCTTCGCGAACCGAAATGTGACGTAACCTGAACCTGCGCCAACATCGACCAGCGTCTCGTCAGCCTTGAGTCCGAGTGCCGCTACGACATCATCACGCTTCTGCCAGACCGCGCGCTCTGGCTTCTCCATCAGCGTCCCGAAATTTTGGTCGCATGGTCCCGAGTTTGGTCTGGACCATGGTCTCGGTTCGCTCCAATGCGTCGCAGTGCAAGAGTTTTGGTCAGCAATAAGTCGGACTTCCGGCATATGCTACTCCACGCACCGCTGTGCAAACCGGGAATGAGTGCGTGGATCTTCGACAGTTCGTCGACAAGGTACGCGACAGGACTCACTTCGTAGGACAGCGCCTTTACGTCCTTCGGTCTGTGCCCGAGCAAGCGGTCGCGTGCGTCCGGTTCGACATGCGACATCAGCATGAGGGTGCAGCGGCCGGCAACCAGAGAACGAGGAATGACAGCGCACTTCCAAGGCCACGATGCCTAGTCCATCGGAGGAACATGGCGGCCGACGCTACCACCATCTGGGAGGATAAAGCACTATTGCCGCCCTTACCCACATGCATTCGCCGTTGTCTGAACCTCATGAAGTGCTGTTCAGCACGAGTCCTGGGCTATTTGGCCGGTTCGGCTTAGGCAAGTCGCGTTCGCGCATCTCACTCGGTGACCGCTTCTGGCACAGGCTGATCCATCAATTCGCGAATCTTGCCAGCGTCGACTTTCGCATCGAAGTCCCAGCCGGCGCAAGTGACGTTGGTGATGGCTGTACGCAGCTTGTCCGAGAATTCCTTCAGCGCCACGTCAATGTCGGGACCGGTATACGACATGGAAACTGAAGCGATGGAGCGGCGCTGCTGAATCGAGTATAGCAGCGCCGATATTTCGTAGGCGCCTCGTTTGGTCTCGCTGTCTTGTTCGACGAGCATGCTCGGCTGCCGACGACCGCCACCACCGCGCATGCCTCGGCCGCCTCCACCCATTCCGCTCATACCTCCACCCACCTGAAGGGGTGCGGAGCTGGTCGAGCCCTTTGCCCTAGCGCTGCCTTCACTCTTTGAGGCAGGCCTGCGGCCGAGCACCGTAAAGGTCAATATCGAGCCGCCCTTTGCCAGAGGAGCGAGTCGAGCCAACAGCTTGTCTGAAACACCGTCATCCCTCGTATACTCGTCAATTGCCGATGTCAGCGTCGGATTGGCATTCAAGAAATTCTCATTCCAAGCGCTCTCACATACGCTCTGGCTAAAACCCGAAGACAGAATCGGACCGACCTCCCTCCAAGCATCCGAACTTAGCCGACCATTCTCGAAGACACCAAAAACTGACAAGCTACCATTGGACGGGACGTATTCGGGAGCATACCGAACTGTCAATTGGGTGTCTCCGCCGCAACCAGCGCAGATACTAGCAACGGCAATGGCGACACCAACGCATGAGGTTCTCGGACCGATCGACATCGGTTGCCATAGTGTCACGAACGCGGCTCTTCGTCTTTAGAACCTTGTTGCGTGCGTGAAAGTTCGTTTAGCTTTGGCTAACATAGCTTCGGCTTGGTCGTCTCGAACGAGCCGACAATTGCCCAGGCTGGGGCAGCATATCGTGCTATTGGGTCTCTCGGAGTCGAGTCGCACCATGGTTGGAAGCAGCCATCATCGACGATGGCTCGACTGGGTTTGCTACAGCGCCTCGTCGACAGCTTCGAGCAGCTTGGCAGCCTCGGGCCAGCCATTTTCGTCGAGTTGGCGGAGTTGTGCAGAATCGACGAGGAAAACTCCGGAGTCTTTGCGCGGCGTCCGAGCGGGCGAAATGACGCTTTGGTCGTTTGCAAGGAACGCTATCGAGCGTCCATCTAGCTCACTCAACAGGTTCCCCACAAGTCCCATAAGTGCCAGCGTTGAAGGCCCCAGAGCGGGATCGCTCGTCAGAACGAGTCGCCCTTCACCGGACTTCAACAGTGGCAACAATGCCCTCGCCAACGCCAGCCTACGACCATTGGTATCACCGTCGCTTCCAGCGCAAGCGAGGATCACCGTCCTGAGCCTGGCACCCGAGTGTTCGAATTCTGACGAATGGGTCACGATGCGCTCCACCATCTGTGGAAGGTCCGCGGTCGGGTCTACATGCATGACCACAACCCGCTCGCTGTCTGCGGCTGCAGCAAAGGCATGTGCCGGCCAGCAGCACCCAGGTTCCAGCACGACCGCGCAACCGCTGGGACTCGAAACAGAGTTGGCGTTCTTCATCTGCGTCGCAACTGAGCATCAATCGTGCCAATGGCCGCGCTTTGATGAACGGATAAGATTCTGCGAAATTGCCATGGTTTTCCAGGTATCAACCGTCCGCCCGCGACTGAGTTCGGATGACACCGTGGCAAATTGGGACAACTGGGGAGTCGTGGGACACATTCGAAGCATCGCGGCCGAATCCGATGCTTCGTCCGTTACTCGAACGATTGTCCAATCGACCCAATTTGCGCAATATCTTGGCTCTCGAAACTCGAAGAACTGCACGTCGCGTGATTTTTCGTTCACCTTCGCCGATCCTTCTCTTGCTCATTCCGCGTCAGCCGTTTGTCAGTTCACAGGTCGACATTCGACCAGAAGAAGGTTTGCATGAACGTCAACGGAATCGGAGGCTCACCTCTAAGCGCAGTCTCGAATGCGACTACAAGTCACACGGCAAAAACCAGAAGCAGTATTCCACCAGCCAACGGTGCGTCCGCATCGACCAACATCTCCAAGCCTGCGGAGCTCTTGCAGAAGCTGCAGCAGCTGCAGCAACAGGATCCGACGCAATTCAAGCAGGTCGTTTCACAGCTGGCCGATAGCCTGCAACAAGTGGCGGATAAGTCGGGCGATTCTAACTCAATGGCTGCAAGACTTGCCACAGCGCTCAAGAAGGTTGCGGACACCGGTGACCTTTCGTCGCTCCAGTCGGCAATGCAGCCACCTGGAATGGCAGCCGCGGTGCAGAGCGCCAACGCCGCAACGGGCACAGCAGCGCCAAGCAGCGCACAGGCCGCACAGAAGCACCATCACGGCCATCACCATGGTGGCGGAGGCGGGGCGGTTGCTGCGGCCTTCTCAACAGCCTTCAGTCAGATAGATGCGGCATTGAAAGGCAATACCGCCTCCTCGAATACTACGACGAATGCAGTCACACCAAGCACTTCCTCCTAACGGTACTTGGGCGAGAGCGCGTGCCAGCCTATTGCCGTAAAGAAGTTCTCATTCGGCTGGCGCTGCTCTGGTCTGCGCGACGCGGCAACGTCAAGTTTCGCTGCTGAATGCTTGGCCACCAGGTCGCCCTCCGATTCCGTCGACCAGTTCCACCAAGGAAGAGGGACGGTCTACCGAACGCCATCGCGGGTACTCCGGCGCGCCAAAACGCCGATAGTCGCGGTGCTTTCTCGCTAGCGCCGAAGGCCGAAAAGGCGCTAGCGTGCCCATTCCAATGCACCTGGGTTCAAACGCCGCAACCGGTCCTGAGTTGCTCGGCATGCTTGAGCGAGCGTTCGAGCGCCACGCCGGCAAAGACGCGCGCATCGACGCCGACGCATTGCAGCGAGCCCTCGGCTATCGAAGTCCCTACCTGGCCCGACGCATGCTGGCGGTGTTCGATAGCGACGGCAACGGCACCATCGAGCGTGATGAGTTCCTTCAAGGTGTACGTGACTTGGTCCTCGGCGGTATGCGCCAAAAATTGTTGTTCGTCTTTCGGCTCTACGACGCCGATGCTGACGGGTTCATCGCTCCAACGGAAATGCTCCGAATGATTTCGATTGGGCTGGCCGAGAGCGAGATTGACGAGCGCGTGACTCAGCCCGCCGAATACCTAACGCGAGTTTTATTCCAGGCCGCCGACACTAACCGAGACGGCCGGATCTCCTTCGAAGAGTTCGTAGTTGCAATTCAGTCTCGGCCAAAACTCCTGCGACAAATGACTCGCTTGGAAGCCATCTGGATCACTCCAAACGAAGAACTCCTGGAATGGTTGGACGCGCCGACCAAAGAAGGGCGCAAGTTTGGCTATGGACTTGCCGGGAACGGCTGGCCTGCGTGGGCATTTCTCGGTCTTTGGCTGGTCGCGAACGCCGCCATATTCGCGTTTGGCGCGTTCGGCGGTCTCACTTCGCCACAGCAAGATCCAATGATGCAACTCGGTCGGGCATTCGCGCTTTGCATCGACTTCAACGGCGCGTTGATCCTGGTCCCGATGATGCGGCGCTTGATGACACGTCTGCGGTCTTCCTTCGTAGGTCGCCTATTGCCGATCGATGAAGCCGGAACGTTCCATCGCACCGTGGGGCACACCTTGTTTGCCCTCGCCGTCGCGCATGCTGCCTGCTTCATCGTCGCCTACTTAAATGGTCATGCCAGTAACCCGCTAACACAGCTGCTATTCGGTACGGTCATTGGCGCGAGCGGTGCCTTATGGCTGATTCTATTCGGAGGCATGTGGGCATTTTCACTCGAATTCGTACGTCATACGAATCATTTCGAGCTCTTCTACTTCAGTCATCTTCTCTACCTGGTGTGGTTCGTCATGGCCGTCGTGCATGGCCCCGGGTTCTTGCTCTGGGCGGGCATTCCGCTCATGGGCTACGCCGTCGAGCAACTGCTGCGCATCTTGCGGCGTGCTCCGAAAAGTCAAATACTGTCGAGTCGGGCCCTTCGATCGGGGGTCACCCGACTGGAGATCGAGCGACCGGTAGGTTTCGAATTCGACCCTGCAGACTATGTCTTTCTGCGCATTCCATCGATTGCGAAGCGCGAATGGCACCCATTCACGCTGAGTAGCGCTCCAGAGCGCGGTCCATTGACCGTCCATGTCCGTGCACTGGGCAATTGGAGTAGGGCGCTGCGTCAGATGGTGGAACAAATGCCGGATCAACCGCTGAAGGTATTTGTCGATGGCCCCTACGGTACCCCAAGTGCTCATATCTTTGCGTCGCGCGTAGCGGTCATGGTCGGCGCTGGAATCGGCGTTACTCCGTTTGCAAGTGTGCTCGAGAGCCTGGTATTGCGCGCCAATGGACAAAGTGTGCGCCCGTTGCAGCTCGAGAAGGCTTACTTCTTTTGGCTTAACCGGGACCAGTACTCGTTCGAGTGGTTTTCAGCACTGCTGTCGCAACTGGAAGCCCTCGATCAACGTGGTTTGCTCGAAATGCACCTATGCATGACTGGGGCTCGGTCTGGGGCAACGGCATTGGGCCTCGAGCTCGCTCGCGATGTCCTGCATACTTCTGGTCGCAGCGACATGATCACAGGGCTGCGAATGCACACCCACGCCGGTCCCCCCGATTGGGAAGGAATGCTAGGCGCCATCGCTGAACGGCACGGGCCAAGTATCGTCGATGTCTACTATTGCGGACCAGTGGGGCTTGGCGCCCGAATTGCACCCATCTGCCATCGCCTGGGCTTGTCCTATCGCGAGGAGAAGTTCTGATGCGGTTGACTCGTTGCAGAAGAGCCACTGCGCCGTCGATACTTCTGCTGCTCCAGCTGGCAGTGAAGCTGATTCTCGTCAGTGGGTGTCAAGAGTCACCTACAGCCGGAAGCCACCAAGCGTCAGCTATTTGCGCGAGCTGTCACCTGTCCGAATTCGAAAACGCCTCCGATCCGCCGCACAGCGGCGTGCGTCCCACCACCTGCGGTACTTGCCACAGTGAAACCTCGTGGCATCCCGATCGGCTCAAGCACTCCTGGCTGCTCGAGGGAGCTCACGCCAAGGCTTCTTGTTTTGCCTGTCATTCGGGGAAGCCGCCGCGGTTCGAGGGCAGCGACAAGGCATGTCTGAATTGTCATCGCGCTGCCAGCGAGAAAGCAAACACACGTGTTGCGCATCACGAAACATTCCCCGTCACCTGTGAAGAGTGCCACAGCACGACCGGTTGGAAACCGACATTGCCACATGCACCTGCGCTAACTCCTAGTGCGCGTGCGGCAGTTGCCCGTCCAAGTAACCGTCCCTTGACGAGTCACCCTGCCACGACGGTCACGGCAACAGGAAGACCTGCCAACCCTGCACCAAAACCGGTCGGCGTCGCGCCAGCGCCGAAACCGGTCGCAGTCGCGCCCGTTCCTGCACCCACTCGCCCACCGGATGCCGTTACCGGTGCAAGTCGCCTAGGACGCAAATGACGCCCAAATCCTTCAATCGGCCACTTCTTAGGTCCATGGATGCAAAGCTGACTGCCCTTGTCTTCTGCGCCGTCCTTGTAGCTTGCAAGCGTAGGGCGCCGGAGCTTCACCCAACCCCTACAGCCGAGCCAAGAGGAACTGCCGTCACTGCGGCGACCCAGACAAGACCATCGGCGGCAACCAATCCCGCCACAAGCCTAGCCCCCGTCAAGGTTGAGCGCGACCACCAGGCAATGGGCACTTCGGTCAAGTTCGTGGTCTATACGAACGACGCGGTCGATGCCACGGCGGCGGGAGTCGCCATCGACAGCGCGATCCAGGAAATGGCTCGTTTGGAAGCTCAACTGAGCGAGTGGCAACCCGACAGCGAGGTCAGTCGAGTGAACCAAGCCGCGGGTCAATGGGTGAATGTCGGCCCTGAAACGGCGGAGATCATCGATGAAGCTCTCTGGATATCGGAAGCTTCGGAAGGCGCGTTCGACATCACCTTTCACGTCATGGGAGATCTCTGGAAATTTGGCTCCGCGGAAGACCGAAGGCCCCAGGTACCTAACGCCGTTGAGGTGCGTAGGCGTCGCGCGCTCATCGACTACCATCGCGTCGAACTAGACCGCGTAAAGAGTCGGGTGCGCATACCGAAAGGCCGCAAGATTGGCCTTGGTGGGATCGCCAAGGGCTACGTCGTCGACCGCGCAGTCAGCGTCCTGCGAACCGCCGGGCTGCGCTCATTCTTGGTTCAGGCCGGAGGCGACTTCTACGCGGCTGGATGCAAGCCGGACGGCTCGCACTGGGTGACTGGCATTCAAGACCCACGCGCACCAGAAGGCACTTACTTTGCGACGCTCGAGATCGAGGATCACGCCTTCAGTACGGCGGGGGACTATGCACGAGCGTACGTGGTCAAAGCGAAGCGCTACCACCACATCATTGATCCTCGCACTGGATTCCCTGCAAATGCTTCACGCAGCGTCACGGTGTATGCCCGAGATGCCATGACAGCTGACATGGTCGACGATGCTGTCTTTGTCTTGGGTCCGCAGAGAGGACTCAAGCTCGCGGAAAGCTTTGATGACGTCGGAGTCGTTGTCGTCGATGCGAAGAATCGGCTGTGGATCAGCCCCAAGCTAAAAGACAAGGTGGCGGTGCATCAGTCGCCAACGGACGGGATCTAGAATCAACTCGGTGTTCTTCGCGCGGCGCCTAGAGAATTACCGGCGGAAGAGGCGCGGAGGGTTCGCACGGAAGGTAGATTTCCACCAGAGTCTTTTTGCCGCTCGTCAGGTCGCTGCAGTAGGTGCCATTGAGCTTGATGCTGGTGTTCGAAGAATCATAGCTCCAACCTTCGGTGCTGCTCTGGGGGACCAGGGACTTGTCCAGGTAGACGCCGAGGGCGTTTGGATTGGCTGGCGGCGCCGCCCCGATTTGATAGCTACATCCTGCCGCTACGGTGCCCACAATGGTGGTGAGTGCGCTAGACAATTCGGCCGGGGTAGAAGCCGAGTAGAAGTGATCGGTTCCGCCAGCTTGAGCCAGTTCCGTCAGATTGCCTGCCTCGGGACCTACGCCAATCACGAACACTTTGTAGCCAGCAGCGGCCGCGCTTTTGACCGCCGCAATAGTGCCGACCAGATCGGAATTGCCCGCGCTGGTCGAGCCGGGAGCGCAATTGGGTTCGCCATCGGTAGCAAGTAGGATGTACTTGGGGTTACCGTCATTGACGGTCTTCAAGTAGGTGACAGCCGCTTCGATTGCCAATCGCGTCGGGGTGCTATTGCCAGTGCCTGCCTGGGTGATTTGTGTCTGAATCGCGCTGGCATTGTTCGGCGTCACAGCCACTTCTACACCTGCAGAGAGGTAGCAGGCGTTCGAGGAACCACCGCGGCCGCCGCTGCTCGTTGGGTTCGACGGCGAGGTAAAGAACTTTAGACCCCAATAGACATCCGCTGGGGAGGAAGCCAGGACAGTGCCCAACGAGGAAATCATCGTTTTCCAGCGCTGTGAACAGCTAGTGGAACTCGCCGCGCAATTGTCGGCGGAGTCCATAGCGCGCGTCATTGATGACGACCGATCCAATACGAGCAGGAGATCTGCTGGCTTCTTCTCCAACTTGTTCGTACTGGAACCACAGTTAGCGTCTCCGGTCGCTGGCGCTGGCGTACCGTTCGGTGTGCCGCCGTCCTTCGCGTTTGGATCCGGAAGGCCGATTCCAACCTTGCCTCCCCCTAGACCTGATGGGTTTCCATTTGCGCCCGAGGATTCGTCTCCAGCAGTGCTCGAGCTACAGGCGCTCAGCTGTGAACCGGCAATTGCGCCAGCAAGGATTCCGGCGAACATAAATCCACTTCCAAGTCGCATCATGGATGCCTCCGAATTGTTGCGGGCGGGAATGAGTTGGTTTTCGTGGCTGGGCGAACCTGCAACTGCCCGGCATTGGTCGCAACCGAGACGGGAATCGCTTGCGCTGGACGCGCTGCCCTTGCCACAACTGCAAGCTTGAATCATCAGTGCTGCTAAGGCACCTGTTCCCGAATCTAGACTGCAAGATGACAGCGATACTGTCTCACTGTGCGCTCAACCTCGTACACTCAACACTGTTGACCCCACATGATACGCGACCCAATGCCCTAGCCGCGCCGGCTCGACCCAATCAGCATCGATCGGACGACTTTCCGGTTGGATGAGCGCGAATAGGAATTCACTGGTCTCGGCCAGTCCGCAAAGCAGGACGCTTTGCACTGCTAGTCCGCGAGTGTGGTCTTGTTCGCCAACTGACTTCACTTGTTTGCCTCGGGCACCGCCAAGCGACCGTTCGTTTCACGCCGGAGCTCGCCGAGTTCGCGCAGGATGGTTTCGATGTTTACTTCGTTCTTCAGGTTTACTTGAAAAGTCAGCCTCGGTGCTCCTACGGCCCTTTACTACCTGCCGATTTTGGCTCACGACGATGAGCGGCCCCTGGCTGGCTGAACAAAGTATTGGTTTCACGCAAGCGCTCTGCCATGACACGGAGGATGGGAATGGCGGCCCGCGGTCGCTGCATTAGGCAGTCCGAGAGCGTTTCTCGCGAGAGCGCCAATAGCACGGCATCAGTGGTAGCGAGCGCACTCGCGCTGCGTGGCTTGTCGTCGAACAGAGCGAGCTGGCCAAAATACTCCCCTTCAGCCAGGTCCTTCAGTGAGACCCGCCGAAATGCTTCCCCAGGCAAATGGGTGTTCACTTGACCCTCGGCCACCACGTACATGGTACGACCGGACTCACCCATGTGAAATATCATCTCGCCGGCGCGCACAAGGCGCTTGTTCATGTGTTCGGCAATCGATCAGCCCGCAGAAGCAATTGCCCATTCGGGCTATTGATGAAGCGGCACACAGAATGGCTCACTGGGGCTGAGCGTCTCGACGCTCGCGCACAAATTGGCGCCGGTGAGGCACATTCCATTCGTGCAATCGCTTGCGGTCGCGCAAGCCGTTCCATCGGCAAGTTTTGCCGCGCAAGTGCTGGTACTTGCACACTTCAGACCGGTAGCACAGGTTGCTGCCGCATCACATTGCTCGCCTAACTTCCCGTCTGAGTCGCAGTGCAAGCTGGAACCGCAGTGATAACCATCGGCGCAGCGCGCGTCTGCTGCGCTGCAGGACTGCCCCGCCTGAACCGTCTGAGGCATTTGACAAGTTCCGCCGGTGACCCCCGCGTCCGATGCCGCGGATACCGGATGCAAGATGCATCGCAACCCGTCACCCTGTTTGCAGTCAGAATCCGCGTTGCAGGTGGTACCCTTCGCCCCAGTTCCGCTAAACACGAGTCCACATGCTGTAACTATCGACTGCTCTTCTGCACTGGTGATCTTTGCATCTGAGTAGGCGCTACCAACTTGGTTTACGCACCCTTCCGCCGCCCGAAAATCGAAGGAAAGGCCCGCTGTCGTTGCCGGCGCAACAATGGTATCTTGGCAAGCCGCTTCACGATTCGAGGTGCACAGGTCCTTGCTGGTTGCGGCACATGCCTGAACGACCGAATCGTTGCATTCCGCTAGCGCCCAGGCGGCACAAAACGAAGCGACGTCAGGGTACTTTGGAGCACTATCCTCCGATTTCGAGCATTGAGTCGTGGAGAAGCCGAGCAACGCAACAACAATCAAGGATTTACGCATGGTGACTCTCACGTGCATGGACCGATCCTGATAGGATCCTCGTTCCAGTTCTGAACTCATCGAACTACGGCCAGAATGGCCGAAGTGCAAGCTCCCGTAGCCAAATCGCGACCATTTCGAACCTTAGTTCGAACGTTCCCTGTGACCTAGCTCCAAGGGAATCCATTCAAGCGCGCTTACCTCTCGTGCCAACGCCAGATTTCGCTTCGAACTGATCACCACACTTCACTTGGACTGCACTGGTCGAGGTGCCATTCACGGGCTATCATCAAGGCTGCTCCGGTGTCGCCGTCAATGGAAACGCAGACGAACCATCGCCCAGAAACTCATTCAGCGATGGATACGACCGAAAGGCGCGTGGCGCAGTGTCTATGCTGGATGTAGGTCCATCTGGAATATGAGCTACATGCCGATAGTGGACCGAGCACTTCCGAATTCCCATTGGGATGAACGAGGACTCGTACCACTGGTGCAACTCCATCGGAAGCATCCTGCGTGCATCGTCGCCTCGGTGCAGCTCACGCTGGCATTGGGATAAGCGAGGTCGTAACCCGGCCGACTGCAGGGGTAATAGCCTGCAATCCCGAAGAGCCGTATGTGAACCGCACAAGTACGGTTCAGTGAAAGAGGCCCTCAGTGATGACGGCCCCGATTCGACCGGTGAGGGCGACGGTGCTCGCGGAGCGAGCAGGCAGCGAAGCTGCAAGTCAATCCCTTCTTCTCCGCCAACAACGATCCCCACCTAGTCGAGGGATCGTTGTTTACTGAACGTGGCCCCGAGCGCGGCTCAGGTCCAGCGCTCGCTGTCGACCTTGACCTCGTCAACCTCGGCGTCCAAGGCGTCGAGCGCAAGGGCAAGTTCGGTGGGGTGTTGCTCGGTACGCGTCTTGTATTCCGAGTACGCTCGATCGAGCCGACGAATGGCGTCGCTGATCCCGTTCAACCGCGAGACGACGAGGGTGTTCCCTACGAAACCGGAGCTTGAAAGCTTGTTCGCGGCTTCCAAGCGCTTATCGAGCTGCAGGGCGCTCTGGCGCAGCGATTCCGGGATAGAATCAGCACCATCCCAGCGCTTGAGTCTCGAAGTTGCAGAAATGGAGTCTATCAGGACCTCCAGGGCCTCGCGGATCACCGCGACGCGACGGTCATTCATGAAATCCTTTTAGCGAACAATCAGTGTTCTATGGTTGGAAAAGTCGTAAAATGCTTGAACAGGCCTGGTTTGCGGCTTCACTAGTCTGACTACCGTCAGACAATCGGCTCGAACGGATATGGCTCTTCGTCTTCCAGGATCGGTTGTGGCCCGGGAATGATTCCGGCGATATCCGGATCCACGCCTGGCTCACCTGGAGGACGCTGCGCACGTTCGTCGCGACGCTGCTTCTTCAGCGCGTCTTTCTCGCGCTGGTGGCTCTGTCGGTCTTTTTCGCGTTGACGCTTTTGTTGGGTTGGATTGCTCGCCATTCAGAGATCTTGCCCTTTCTTGATGAAACTATGCCGAGGCACAGGATCGCCCTGTCGCAGCACAAGCACGCCACGATGACGTGCTTGTGGATGCTTCAGGCCCCCGCGACTGGTCTCGGTTACACGCTTTGACGCGACAGACGAGAAAGCCGCGGAGTCCTCACGGTTAGATCGGGCGGACGTTCTCGGCGCGAGGACCCTTAGGGCCAGTGCCTTCCACGTACGATACCTGTTGTCCTTCGTGCAGTTCATTGAAGGAACACCCTTCAACACTGGAACTGTGAAAGAAGACGTCTCCACCCTTTGCGGTCTGGATGAAGCCGAAACCTTTGTCCGTAATGCGCTTGATCGTTCCTTCAGACATGACGCCGAGTCTTTCCACTTTTTTGTATCGGTCAGGAGAGCAGAAGCTCTCCCGCTACAAGTCCCGATACCAACGAGCGCTAGCCACTACGCCAGTTCTGGGCTCCTGGCCACGTGATTCCGGTGGATCGGCCGTTGACGGGCCCGCTGACTGACACTTTTACCGAAGTTTCGTGGTCTCAACACGCGTCATAAGCACGGGCCTATGTTGAGGGTGTCAGGGTCGTTAATTGGGGTTGAGCAACAGGCGCGCTCGCCACCAACACTGGAAACGCACAGGCGACCCCTCCCGCGACGGGGGCCGCTCCCTCGGGACTTCAAGGTATTCGCCCAACGGCGTTGGAGTGGGAACTCATCCGCGCCTGCGCTGTACTCAAACGTTAGCTTGGTGTTTTGGGCGTCGCGCAAACGGATCCACAGGTGTCGCTGGACTGTGCCTTGCGGAAACCAAGTTTCGGTGGGTAACGTGGGCACAAGAGGTCGCAGTATGACGAACTCGTTCACCCATCGAACGCTCCTCGGAAAATCCGTGCATCGTTATGGCTTATCGGCGTCCTACGGCATCGACGAAGCGGGGGTGCGTGAAGCCGTCGACCTCGGTGTGAACTATTTCTTCTGGAATCCGCGGAACAAGCACATTACGAATGTCGTAAAAGACGTGGTGGCAAAGGATCGCGAGCGGTTCGTGTTGGCTACGGGTCCCACGCTCGGCTACTTCGGTGGTTCGGTGCGTCGCGCTGCCGAACGCGCGTTGCGGAAAAGTGGCAGCGACTACATCGACGTGTTTCAAGTCTTTTGGGCGGGCAAGATGTCGGCCTTGACCGAGGCCGTCGTAGGCGAGCTCGTTAAACTGCGCGAAGAGGGAAAAGTGCGCCGAATTGGTGTTTCGATCCACGATCGTAAACGCGCGGCGAAACTCGCTGCTGAGGGCCCTCTCGACTTTTTCATGATCCGCTACAATGCGGCCCACCCGGGCGCCGAGGTCGATATTTTCCCGCACCTACCAGAAAAAAAGCCCTTGATTGCGGCGTACACCGCGACCTGTTGGACCAAACTGTTGAAGCCACCAAAGGGGTGGCAGGGTCCCGCAGCAACGGCAGGAGACTGCTTTCGCTTCTGCCTCACCAATTCCAATGTCGACTTGGTAATTTCGGCGCCCAAGACCGCCGCGCAGCTGCGTGAGAACTTGACGGCGCTTGAGCGAGGTCCGCTCGCCGAGGACGAGATGGCGCACATGCGTGCTCTCGGCAAAGCCGTTCATGGCTAGTCTCGAATAGCCGGCCGAATCGCTCAGCGAGACGATGGACCGGCAAAGCTCGGACGCGCGAGGAGAGACTCGTTCCGGTCCGTTATGCTAGTTTGGTCCGCCGTGGTGCAGAGGCGCGCCGCGAAACGTCAATCGCCACCCAGCTTCAGGAGTCGAGAGCCATGGCCGTACGCAAGAAGACCAACCCTAAACGACCTGTCTCGAAGACCAAGGGCCGCAGTTCCAAGCAGACCGCACACGAACTGGGCGCCGACGCCGACTTGTCGCCCGCACAGCGGCGTGAGCTTGACAAGCGTATCGAGGATTTGAAAGATCGCAAGCGTTACCTGCTTGCGAGCTCCTTGGGGCCTAACTTCATTCTCTACTACAACCTGTCCGAGGATACGTACGGTTGGAACGATCCGTCGCACGCCACGTTATTTAAGCGGCGCAAGGCCGCACACGCCGTGCAGCAGATATTGGGCGACAAGGATTCCATCGTCGAATGCCTGGTTGATAAGAAAGGCCAGCTCGTCAAGCGGAGCGTCGGGGCACCGGTTCTCTCGACCGGGGCTTCCCTCGGTAAGAACTCGGCGAAGAAGTCAGGCAAGAAGTCCGCGCGCAAGTCGAACAAGAAGTAGCCGAGCCGGGCTACTGTCGAGTCGTCGCACCCGGTGACCCTGCTAGGAGAATCAGGGTCACTGCGCAGGATGCCGCAATGGCGATCAGCAGGATAAGCGTTGGAGCTGACTCACCGATTCGAGCATGAAGCGCGCGAGTTTGCTCCAGATGAGGAACCATTAGCGCCAGTGCCTGTGCATCGCAGGATAAGGGGCTAGCCATGCCGCATCCTGTCCCGGTTGTGGTGTCCCAGCGGTTTGCGCTGCGTTTCGGGATTGAGTCAAAGCCCTTGAATTGCCGGTAGTGGCCTTGTCCCCCGTGGAAAATTTTCGGGTGATACTCGGTAGCAACATGCCCGACACGCGCGCCGGGTGAATCATCGGAGTGTCAGGTGGCCCCTCAACCCCAACGCAGGAGTCTGTGATGACGCATCTTCGCAACGCATTCTCAGTGGCACGGTGGATTCTGGCGCTTACGGTTGCCTATGGGTGCGTCCACGTGGCCGCAGGCACGCTGACGAAACTGCTGCTTGATTACGGGCAGTTCGGCGAGGTCGACTTTGCCGCACCCTCCATGGCAGCCATTGGTGGAATGAACCTGGTTGCTGCCTTTGGCCTGCTAGCGAAATCACGCTCACTTCAAGTGATATCTGCCGTAGTGTTGATGCTGAGCTCGATTGCGCCGCTGGCGGGCATTCCGGTAACCTCCGTGCCAACTGGGCTTGTGTTCGTCGCCACGGTGTTTGCCCTGTTGGTGCAAGTGCCGCTCGAACCGTTGCTTTCGGGTGCGGTTAGCCCGCTTCGGCGCTACGAATCAACCGAGGGTTCTACGGATCAAGCCGCACAACTCCGAGCGGCGTAGAAGCCAGACCGATGTGCAGCGCGGGCCTAAGCTAATGTGGCCAATCGCGCTGCGCAATCACTTGGTTTGGCGCATCACGGCTGGTCGACGCAACAAGGCAACGAGTGTCAAAAGAGCCATGAACATTGTCGACAGTACGATGAAGTTCTGAGAAAACGCGCGTACTAGCGCCTGTTCTGCCACTCTCCGGGACAGCACGGCGTAACTCGCCGACGTGGCGTCGGTTACCCGACCGCTAAGGAAACGCTTGGCTTGCCCCAGCGCTTCCAGGGTTTCACTGTCGAGCAGAGACACGTTGCGGACCAAAGCCGAAAAGTTAGCTTTCGTGTTGGAATCGAGCATCGTACTCATCCAAGCTGTGCCGATGGAGCCGCCGAGTTCGCGCGTGAGATTGAACAGCCCAGCCGCATTGCCGCGTTGATGGGCCGGTATGTCGGAAAGCGCTGTGACGTTCAAGGGCGCGAAGATGAAGCCTAGGCCGCAGGCACGCACGAAGATGGGCCACACCATCGCTCGCTCATCGGCGAGCGACGTTAGCTGGGCGTTGAGGTAAAGGCTGTACGCGACGACCAGGCCGCCGAGGATGACCAGCGGGCGAGGATCGACCCGCGAAAGCAGGCGCCCGATGATCGGCATCAGTAGCAACTGGATCGCCGAGCCCTTGAGGAACAAGAGCCCGATGTCCACTGCCTGGTAGTGCATCACGGCACCGCAGTACAGCGAGAACATGAAGGTTGCCGAGAACAGCATCATTCCCACGGCGAAGTTCAGACCCGTGGCCGCGGCGTAGCTGCGGTTGGCAAAAACCCGTAAATCTACCACCGGATTGGGTGATTCCAGCTCGTGAACCACGAACGTGATGAGTGATACGCCGGCGATCACACTCAAGCTGAGGATGAGCCGCGACTCGAACCAGTTGTCGCGGTGCCCTTCCTCGAGCACGTATTGCAGCGTGGCCATGCCGACCACGAGCAACGCGATCCCTTGCGAATCAACACGCTCTCGAGCGGGTTGCCACCCGGGTTCCTCGATACTGTTCCAGGCGAGAATAGAAGCGGTGATGACGATCGGGATATTGACCAAGAAAATCCAGTGCCAGCTCGCCACGTCGACCAGGTATCCGCCAACACTTGGACCGAGCAGCGGAGCCGTGACTGCCCCGAGCCCAAAGAGCGCCTGCGCGGTTCCGTGCTCGTTTCGCGGGTAGCGTGCAAAAAGGATGGATTGGGCTGTCGGAATAATGGCGCCGCCGCCGAGGCCTTGCAGCACGCGGAAAGCCACGAGTGAAGGCAGATTCCAAGCGATTCCGCACAGGATGCTGGCTGCTCCGAAGAGCATAATCGAGGTCACGAAGTAACGTCGGTAGCCGTACCGGCGCTGGAACCAACCAGTCATTGGAATGACCACGACGTTGGCCATCATGTAGCCGGTCGACACCCAGGCGATCTGGTCAATTGGGGTACCAAAACTCGCGCGAATATCGTTCAAGGCCACATTGACGATCGATATGTCGAGCACGGCCATCATCGCCGCGCACATCACGGCGACGGTAATCCCGAGTTTCGAGCCGGTAATCGTGCCCTGGTTCATGCGCCGCTCGCTGCTACTGAATCTGCACGGTGACTTCGGCGCTCATGCCCGGGCGCAGCGGCAGCCCGCGCCGATTGTCGATGCGGATTCGCACGGGAACACGCTGCACCACCTTCACGAAATTCCCGGTGGCATTATCCGGTGGTAAGAGTGCAAACCGCGCCCCGGTGGCAGCGGCAATGCTTTCGACGTGTCCAGATAATACCTGTTGGGCAAAGCTATCGACTTCGATCTTGACGACCTGACCATTCTTTATGTCGCCCAGCTGATCTTCCTTGAAGTTGGCGACGACCCAGATGTCATCGAGTGGTACAATCGCGAGGATTGGGCGATCTGGCGTCACGAGACTCCCGGGCTCCACGTTCTTGCGCGAGACGACCCCGCTCGCTGGGGCACGCACGACGCCGTACGAGAGGTTGAGCTCGGCGAGGCGCTCGGCGGCGCGTGTCTGTTCGAGTCGCGCCTGAGTCAATTGCACCTGAGCGTCGGCTGCTTGGACTTGCTGCGGTGCAGTCAAAGCGGCCACAAGGCGTCCCTGCGCCTGCTCGACGCCACCATAGGTGCCGTTGATCATCGCGCGCGTGCCGTCAAGTCGCGCGCGCGCCAGTTCGAGCCCAGCGTTGCTCTGATCGACGGCGGCTTGTCGTAGATCGAGTTCTGCCTGGGAAACCGAACCTTCACCGAACAGCTGCTGCACGCGACCGAATTCTTTGACCGTGAGCTTTTGGCGCGACTCGGCGCTGGCAAAGTCCGCCCGAGCCTGCTCGACTTGGGCCTTGGTCGTATCGACCACCGATGCAGCCTGAGAGGCGCCGCCGCGGGCCTGGCGAATTCCGGCGACGGTGGTCTTCTCCGTCAGCGCCCGTTGAGCGCGTGAAAGTTCGAGTGACGCCTCGGCTGCCATCCGATCGGCTTCTGCCACAAGCCGCCGTGCCTTGAGCTCGTCGAGATCCAATTCGACGAGGACATCGCCCTCTTTGACAATTTGGTTGTCGCTCACCAACACCTTTTTGACTTGTCCCGGCGTACGAGCGCTGACGGTGACAACGTGACCTTCCACCTGGGCGTCGTCGGTTGATTCCTTGCCGCGATGCAGCCACCAAACCGAAGAACCGATCGCAATGGCAGCTGCGACCAAGACCAGAGCCACTCGGGGCGCATTCCTGCGGCGAGCCGGAGCGATCTCAGCACTCGACGGCGGATCGCCCGCGCCCTTGGTGTCACGAACGGAATCAGCGTGTGCATGCTTTTGTGAGGCTGGGTTCATCTTCGAAGCTCGATGGCGCGACACCAAGGATATGAAACTAGCTGCTCATTGCACAATTGGGGGCGACGGGCACGGACACGCGCGGCTCACGCCTCTCACGCGTGTCTCGCGCGCTTCTTACGCAGTTCAGTGTGCATGCACAACAGTAGATTGGGCGCGACCGCGGTGTTGCTCCGCGCTTGATCCAGTAACGTCGAAACTGGATCCGCACAGGCCATTGGGCCGCGTGAAGTGCAGCGGCCACGGACCACCACGCTCACGATTCGTCAACGGCAGCCCGCTCAACCACGACATGAACCAGAGTCCGTTCAACGATCGTTGTTGCGGGGTCAAGAACAGATCAATCCGCTCTTTTGGCCGAAGGCTATTTGGCGGCAAATCGCAAAACTTCTCGAATTGCAACCGAGCCGCGCGTTGCCGATGGGCGCACGATGAGTGCCAAAAATCTAGTCATGAAATTGCAGGATCCGGATGGATTCGGTGCAATTGGTGCGCGTCTCAATATTTGAGCTTACGGTCGTAGCGGCGCACTGCAACCTGGCGGACGGTAGCGTTGTTGCGGACTAGGTGGGCAAGACTTTTCTTCGAAGCTTCGACTTTGGGAAGGGTACTTGGTGCTACCTTCGTGTGCCCGCGGGTTGGTGCGCCCGCAAGAACCCACGTGGAAACAATTAGCGTTGCTATGGCTGCAATAGTTCTTCGTTCGATATCGGTCAGATTGGGCTTGGCGTCGGCATTGTTGACGGGGGCGTGCAGCACGCCGGGCTACTACGTTTCGCTTGATGCTAGCGGCGGAACAACTCCCCGGGCCGGCGCCGGTGCACCTGGTTCGTTCGGCGCGGCTGGTTCGGGCACTGTTGGTGTCGGCGGGGGTTCGGGTGATCCAAACAACTGCACGATCGATCAAGATTGCGCTGGCCAACACGCAGCGCGTCTGTGCAACACGGCCAATGGGCAATGCGTGCAGTGCCTTCCAGGCAAAACGAATTGTGGGGTCGGCCTCTACTGCGGTTCGGACAAGGAATGTCACATCGGCTGCGACTCGAATGCCAGTTGTACGACTGGCGCTTGCGACACGACGCAGCACCGCTGTACCGGTTGTACTTCGAATACCGATTGCCAGAAAGGAAGTGTCTGTGACGCGTCCACTCAGGCCTGTGTCTCAAGTTGTGCTGAAACTTTGGCTTGTCCGGCTGGGTTTACCTGCTGCGCGGGCACGTGTGTCAACCTCTACTTGAGCGAAGCCAACTGCGGCAGTTGTGGAACTAGCTGCGACCGCGCAAACGCAACGGTGCAGTGCCATGAAGCGGTCTGCGTGGTCGACGGTTGTTCCGATGGCTACAAGGACTGCAACGGCAAGGCGCTCGATGGCTGCGAGGCCGACTTGCTCGCGCAGTCGAACAACTGTGGCTCATGCAGCAATGTCTGTGCAGAAGCACTGGTGTGTCGAGCGGGCACTTGCGCTTCGGCCACGTGCAGTGCGGGTTTCGTCGATTGCGACAGCAACAGTGCCAACGGTTGTGAAGCCAACATTGAACGCGACATCCAGAACTGCGGGTCATGCGCAAGTGTTTGCAGTACCGCCAATGGCACGCCATCTTGCACGGTCGGCAATTGCACGATGACGTGTAATTCTGGCTGGGGCGACTGCGACAACAACCCGAATACCGGTTGTGAATCGGACTTGGACACCAACGCTGCCCACTGCGGTCGCTGCGATGTGGCTTGTTCCAACGATCACGGCGGTGCGGAATGCAGCGGCGGCAAATGTGCGCCAAGTTGTGGCACGGGTTTTGGTGATTGTGACGGCATATCGGCGAATGGTTGCGAGTCAACTCTGCTCACCGACCCTAACAACTGCGGAAAATGCGCCAGCATTTGCAGCCTACCGCACGCGACAGCAGCCTGTACGGCGGGGCATTGTGGGATTGCCAGCTGCGCCGCCGGGTGGGCGGATTGCAATGCCGTTGCCGACGACGGATGCGAAGTCAATCTGCAGACGGATGCGGTCCATTGCGGAAGCTGCAGCAATGCTTGCAGTACGGCCAACGGCACGGCGAGTTGCAACCTCGGGCAATGTTCTGTCACTTGTCTGCCCAACTACGCCGATTGTGACACGCTGCTCACCAATGGTTGCGAGGTCGATCTCACCCGCACGGTGGCACATTGTGCTGCGTGCAATCACTTGTGCCTCGACGCCACGAACACGACCGCCGTCTGCGACAAGGGGGTTTGCGGGCAGTCCAATTGCGCAGCACCCTATGGCGACTGCGACAACAATGCCGCCAATGGCTGCGAATCGAACACCAAAACCGACGTCAAAAACTGCGGCAGTTGCGGCAGTGCCTGCAGCCTGCCCCACGCCACGGCGAGCTGCAGCACCGGGGTTTGCACCATCGTCAGCTGTGATGCGGGGTGGGGCAACTGCAACAGTGACGCCAAGGACGGTTGCGAACAGGACCTCTTGAGCAACCTCAGCCATTGCGGCGGTTGCAACGCCGGTTGCGGCCCGAGCAATGCGGTTGCGGCTTGCTCGGCTGGGGAATGCACGATTTCCAGTTGTACGCCTGGTTATCAAGACTGCAACAGCGATGTCACCGACGGGTGCGAAGTCGACACCCAGACCGATGTGAACAGCTGCGGTGCCTGCAAGGCGGCTGCCTGCAGTGCTGTGCATGGCACGCCAAGTTGCAGTGGTGGCAGCTGCACCATCGTTTGCGCTTTGGGATTTGGCGATTGTGATGGCTCAGTCGCCTCGGGTTGTGAGACCGCAACCGCGTCAAGTGCGATTCATTGTGGTGGCTGCAACAAGCCATGCTCAGCCAAGAACGGAACTGGCGTCTGTCAGAATTCAAGCTGCGCGGTTGGCGCTTGCACCACGAATTTTAACGACTGCGACGGGCTCTACGCGACGGGATGCGAAGCGAACGTCACAACCGATACGTCGAATTGCGTCACTTGCAAGAACATCTGCAATGCCACCAATGGCACTGCCAGTTGCTCTTCGGCGGGGTGTTCTATCAGCTGTAGCCAGGGCTACAAGGACTGCAATGCGGCCGTGGCAGGTTGTGAGACGAACCTTCAGACCGACCAAAACAATTGTGGCGATTGCGGCAGAGTTTGCACCTACGGTTGCGTCAATGGTGCTTGCGCGACACCTTGCTCGGGGTTGTGCAGTAACCCAACGGTGTTTGCTACCAGTCCCACAAAGACCCTGAGTGGATTGACCGCAGCAATCTGTCTCGAGACGACGAACGTGCTGTCAGGCGGAGGCTGTGGCAACTTTGATTCCGGCCGCGCCATGTACGTCAATGGGACGTCCGTCGGCTGCGGCAGTTGGTCACTGCCCTTGCCCGCGTCCGTTCGTGGCGGCTACTGCCTGCATGCGGCTGCCGGTGGCGGGATTAACGCCTGGCTCAACTATTGGTAGCATCGGCCAGCTATCCCAACTTGTCGGCCAAATCAGCGGCCGAGAATCCATTCACCCACCTTCTGGCTCTCATGCATATTCGGTAGCCACGCAGCTACACGCAGGAGCATTGGAACCTATGGGACTATTGGGATTCTTGGGGATTGGTGGCAGCAACGTTTCAGCCGGCGAGGCCAAGAACCTCGTGGCGCAAGGCGCAGTGTTGCTTGACGTTCGCTCGCCATCCGAATTTGCGTCCGGGCACCTTTCGGGTGCCAAGAACATTCCGGTTCAGGAATTGGGCTCACGCCTTAAGGAACTTCCCCCCAAGGGAAAGACCATCGTCGTTTATTGTCGCAGTGGCGGACGTAGTGCCGCGGCTGCCTCCAAGTTGAAAACAGTAGGCTACGACGTGCACGACTTGGGCGCCATGAGCAACTGGCACAGCTAGCCGAGTTGGGGAGAGGGGCTAGCCATTCGGCACTCCGGGCTACAGGTAGTTGAAGCAACCAATCTCGAGGTCAAAATAATGAAGCTATTCTCGCTAACCCTACCCGCCCTAGCCCTTCTCGCTGCCGTTGCCTTACCTGCCTCAGCCCAGGCTGAACCAACGGCGTGGGTGATCGATTCTGGCCACTCACGTGTTGGTTTCTCCGTCGTGCACATGGTTGTGAGCAGCGTGAGCGGTCGATTTAAGCAGGTCAGTGGAACCGTGTCGCTCGATGAGGCTAATCTATCCAAGAGTGAGCTTGAAATCACAATCGAAGCGGCGTCAATCGACACCGACGAGCCCAAGCGAGACGAACACTTGCGCAGTCCGGACTTCTTCGACACCACCAAGTTTCCGGCGATCGTCTTCAAGTCCACCAAGGTCACCCCAGCCGGTGGCACGAAGTACAAGTTGACTGGTGAACTAACGATGCATGGTGTTACAAAACCGGTGACGCTTGATGCTAACTTGAGTCAGGCAATCAAGAGTCCATGGGGCAAGCTGGTGCGTGGAGCGAAGATCACCGGTAAGCTCAAGCGCAGCGATTTCGGACTCAAGTGGAACAAGGCACTTGAGGCTGGAGGCGTCATCGTCGGCGACGACGTGACACTCGAAATCCAAGTCGAAATCAATCACTAGAAATTATCGGTGAGCAGCCTTGGCGAACAGGGCCGCTGCGCTGCCTTCGTGACCTCAATCGCTGCCGAAGCAGCAACGGCCTGGATCGCGGGAAAACCAGGTATATGAGGCAGTTCTGCGGCAGATTCCGCACCACCCAACGTGGTGGTTATATTCCGCACCAATTGGTGATACGACTGGTTCATGGCCCAAGCGAGCGCGCAAGATCCGCTTTGGTACAAGGATGCGGTCTTCTACGAGGTGCGAGTCAGTTCGTTCTTCGATGCCAACGACGACGGGATCGGTGACTTTGCCGGGCTCGAACAGAAGCTTGACTACCTCGCCGATCTCGGTGTCACAGTCCTCTGGCTCTTGCCGTTCTATCCATCGCCGTTGCGTGACGACGGCTACGACATCGCCAACTACACCGATGTCCACCCGGACCTGGGAACCTTGGATGACTTTCGGCGTTTTCTCGACAGGGCCCACGCCCGTGGGTTGCGTGTCGTAACCGAGTTGGTGATAAACCACTCTTCGGAAAAACACCCTTGGTTTCAGCGCGCGCGGCGAGCGCCCAAAGGCAGCCCGGAGCGCGATTTTTACGTGTGGAGCGATGATCCGCAGCGGTTCCAAGAAGCGCGGATCATTTTCAAGGACTTTGAGACCTCCAATTTTACCTGGGATCCTATCGCTCAGGCATACTACTGGCATCGCTTCTACTCACACCAACCGGATTTGAATTTTGCCAACCCGCGCGTTTTCGATGCAATGTTGGAAGTGCTCGACTTCTGGTTCGACATGGGCGTCGACGGCCTGCGATTGGATGCGATCCCCTACTTACTTGAACGCGACGGAACCAATTGCGAGAACCTTCCAGAAACCCACGATGTCATCCGTCGAATCCGCATGCACGTGGACGCGCACTACAAAAACCGGATGCTCTTGGCAGAAGCGAATCAGTGGCCTGAGGACACTGCGGCCTACTTTGGTCAGGGTGACGAGTGCCACATGGCCTTCCATTTCCCGATCATGCCACGCCTCTTTATGGCGCTGGAAATGGAGGACCGGTTTCCGCTCATTGATATCCTCGAGCAGACCCCGGAGATCCCGGCGACTTGTCAGTGGGCGCTGTTCTTGCGCAACCACGATGAATTGACCTTGGAAATGGTCACCGAGGAAGAGCGCGAATACATGTGGCGCGCTTATGCCAGTGACCCAACAGCTCGGATCAACCTCGGGATCCGTCGGCGGCTCGCGCCGTTGCTCGAAGGTAGCCGGGCACGCATCGAACTTCTAACTGCGTTACTGCTTTCATTGCCGGGCACACCCGTCTTGTATTATGGCGACGAGATCGCCATGGGTGACAACATGTACCTAGGCGATCGCAATGGCGTGCGGACGCCAATGCAGTGGAGCCCAGATCGAAACGCTGGATTCTCGCGGACCAATGCGCAGCGCCTGCTGCTGCCCGTCGTCATCGACCCTGAGTATCATTACGAGGCGGTCAACGTCGAAACCCAACAGAGTAATCCGGAGTCACTGTTGTGGTGGAACAAACGAATCCTCTCGTTGCGCAAACAGTTTCGTGCCTTTGGTCGCGGCAGCCTCACCGTGCTTGCACCCAAGAACCCAAGGATTTTGGCATTTCTGCGCCGCCACGAAGGCGAGACGTTGCTCGTGGTCGCGAATCTGTCGCGCTACGTGCAGCATGCCGAACTTGATTTGCGCGAGTATCGGGGGGTACGGCCGATCGAACTCTTTGGGCTATCGCGACTCGGAGTCATTGGTCGCAGACCCTACGCGCTCACCGTTGGCCCGCACGGTTGGTACTGGTTGCGGCTATCGGAAGCCGAGCGTGTGCACACGGCTGCGGTTGCGTCCGACCTAGAATGGCCGCGGCTGGTCGTCGACGCGGAGTGGACCGAACTATTCACGCAGCATCGGTCTCGACTCGAGGCCGTGCTAGACGGTTTCTTCGAGCGGCAACGCTGGTACGGAGGTAAGGGGCGCAAGGGCATTCGGATGCGGCTCGCCGAAGTATATGCGCTAAACTCCCTGCAATTTGCCAGTTACCTTGCGACAATTGACGTAAGTTCTGCCACCGATCCGAGTGAACGGTATCAACTGCCACTGGCACTTTCGACCGGGCTGTACAGCGAGCTGATTGCTAGTCGTTACCCAGAGATGATCTTGGGTGAGGTGGTCAATGCCGCGGGTGAGCACCTTGGTCTGATTCACGACGCTGCCTTTGACCGAGAGTTCGTTGGTGCGATCTGCCAGATGATGTCCGTTGGCGGGAAATGCGACGCAAATGGATCGCGTCTTCAGGCGCAGGCCTTCGAACCCATTCGACTTCGCGATGAGCAAGAACCAGTAGGTGATCTCGATGTGCGCTCGCTCGGCGTACAACAGAGCAATACTTCTGTCCGCGTGGGCAGCAACTACGTGTTGAAAGTATTGCGTCGAATCGAAGATGGCATCAATCCCGATCTCGAACTCGGACAATACTTAACGAACGTCGCAAACTTTCCTCAGGTGCCTGCCACGGCCGGAGCGCTGACGCTGCACGCTGGCCGCACGCGCAAGGTCGCCACCTTGGCCATTCTGCAGCACTACGTTGCCAATGTCGGCGACGCCTGGAGCTACTCACTTCGGGAAATTGGCAGGTACTACCGTGCTGCGCTGGCCGAGCCGCTTCAAGCAGCATGGCGTGTCAGCCCGAGGGGATTGCTCGGCTTTTTGGGCACGCAGCCAGACTCGAGGCTTCGCGCGTTACTCGGGCCCTACTTCGAAGCGACGCGCCTCATGGGCCAACGCACCGCACAGATGCACCTGTGTTTGGCGGCAGCCACCGATGACCCGAGCCTCGTGCTTGAGCCCTTCACGACCCACTACCAACGCCAACTCTATCAAGGGTTTCGCAGCCTCGTTGGGCGTACGCTGGACCGTTTGGGTGAGAGCTTGGGCGGCATGAGCGAAGCGTTGTCGGATCGAGCGTTGCGCCTGATCGAACGTGAAGACGCGCTCTTGTCCGAGTTTGCGTTGATTCGAGATCAGAGTATTAGCGCTGGTCGGATCCGCATTCACGGCGACTTTCATCTGGGCCAAGTCCTTTGTACCGGCAATGACTTCGTGATCGTGGATTTCGAGGGCGAACCGATGCGCGCCTTGAGTGAGCGCCGGATCAAGCGTTGCCCATTGCGTGATGTGGCTGGCATGTTGCGCAGTTTTCACTACGCGGCGATGAGTTCATTGTTCGGTGAAGTGTCCAGTGCCGACGTGAGGCCAGTCGATCGCCAGTACCTGGCGCCTTGGGCCGAAGTGTGGATGCATTGGGTGTCGGCTTCGTACTTGGATGGGTACCTCGGTATCGCCCGTGAGGGCGCGTTTCTTCCCAAAACGAACGCCGAAATAGAGGCCTTGTTGCGGATCTACTTGCTCGAGAAGGCACTCTACGAGATTGCCTACGAACTTGGTCACCGCCCCGATTGGGTGGCCATTCCGATTGAAGCCACCGAACGGCTGCTGGCACACCAAGGATCGAAGAGTCAGCTGCCGAACGGGTAACCTTCGGGTGTAGCGCCAATAGTAGGCTCAGTTGGGTGGCGGGCAGCAAAGGCTTTCAAGCAGCGCGCGCACCTCTGCGACATCGTACAGGGCATACTTGGCGCGCGAATTACCGCCGCCAACGCGCACAGTTACTGCCGATGCGGGCAGTGACGAGAATAGATCCTCGTCGGTGCGATCGTCGCCGATCGCCAGAATCTCGGTAGCCTGATCGAGATTTTGCGTCAAGGTATTGCCTACCAAACCCTTGTGGATCCCGCGCAGCCGGATCTCGAATACCTTGCCCGCCTCAGCAATTTCCAACTGATCCATGGTGCGGCGCCTCAATTCTGCGCGCAACCAACCGAGTCGCTCCTGAACGATGCTCGGATCCACGCTCCGGTAGTGTAAAGCCAACGACACGTCCTTCTCCTCCAACAGAGCCCCCGGTGTTCCTTCGACGAATTGACTCATTAGCGAGCGCAGAGGCTCCTTCCAGGCACCATCGGTGAACCCGTTGGCAACCCAACTGTAACCCGGGTAGCGCGACCAGTAGCCATGCTCTGCGTGAAGAACGATCGGCAAATGCCCGAGCCAAGGTTCAATCCACGCGCGGGAACGCCCCGTGACAATGTGTACTACATTTCCAGCCGTTTGCGCGAGACACAACAGCAAATCCGAGAGCTCACTGTCAGGGATCGCCAACGCCGGCAATGGGAAGTAAGGGACAAGTGTTCCGTCGTAGTCGAGCAGGATGTGCCGCGCAGCGGCTGCGCGCAGGCGCGCCGTCACCGCTTCTGGCAGGACCGGTGGCACGGTGGAAATAGACTCACTCGGTGCGGGGCCAAGGCGGCCAAGCTTGTCGATGAATCTGGCCGCCCAGCGATGCACATCGTGCGTCCGCACGTGGGCGCGCATAGCTTGCATGCGGATCCTGCGCTCAGCTGGAGCCATATCGAGCGCGGCTGCTAGCATGGTGGCCGTCCCGGAGATATCGTACGGATTGACCGTTAGCGCCTCGTGTAACTCGGCGGCGGCACCGGCCAATTCGCTTAGTACCAATACGCCGTCGTCATCGACGCGAGAAGCAACATATTCCTTGGCAACCACGTTCATGCCGTCGCGCAGCGGCGTCACGAGCATAACATCTGCGATACGGTAAAGCGCCACCAACTGCGAAAATGGTATCGAGCGATATAGGAAGTGAATTGGGCTGCCAATGGGTGTGCCAAACTGCCCATTGACGCGTCCGGAAAGCTCGTTGACCACCCGACGCAGCTCATCGTAGGCGGCGACCTTCTCGCGTGACGGCACGGCAACTTGGATGAACAAAAGTTTGTCGCGCAAGTCAGGTCTGCGCTCGAGAAGCCGCTGTATCGTCAGCAAGCGGCGAGGGATCCCCTTAGTGTAGTCGAGCCGATCCACACCGAGCACGATGCGCTTGTCCGGGTGAGCTTGCCGAATGCGCACCATCTCTGCTTCCACGGCCGGGTCGTTGGCGGCGCGTTCGAAGGGCTCCACCTCGATCCCAATCGGATAGACTCCGAGTTTGATTCGGCGCTCGTTGAAGCACACGGCATCCAATTCGATGTCGGCGCCTGCTAGTTGGGCGGCGGAGCGCTGGAAGTTGTGAAGATACGTTGCGGTATGAAAACCGATCAGGTCGGCAGCCAGCAACGACTCGAGGACTTCAGTGCGCCACGGCAGGATCCGAAATACGTCCGACGCCGGAAATGGCACGTGCAAAAAAAAGCCAATGCGCGCCTTGGGCAGCAAGCGACGCAAGAGACCCGGCACGAGCATCAGCTGGTAGTCGTGAATCCAGATCACATCACCATCGCGGTATTTACGTGCGGCCGCTTTGGCAAAACGCTGGTTGACGGCGCGGTAGCTTTGCCAGTCGAGTTCCGCATCCAGGTTCACCTTGTCCAACAGAAAGTGAAATAGCGGCCAAAGCACCCCGTTCGAGAAGCCGTCGTAGAAGCGACTTAGATCGTTGCGCGATAGCTCGACTGACACCAGCCTCTGGAGCTCAAGTTCTGCGCTGAGGTCCGTGCCAACGCGGGCCAATGTCTTCGAGGGTTCGCCAAGCCAGCCCACCCAGATCCCCTGAGTCCTATTGTGCAGCGGTGCGAGGGCTGTTGCCAATCCCCCCGAACTTGGCGCGAGCCGCCACGCGTCACCGTCAATACAGAGAGTGACCGGGAGACGATTGGCAATGATCATCAAGCGCAACGCAGCCCTCCCTTACGAATTGAAGCGCACCTGCTGGCCAAGGTCTCTGACACTGACCAAGCTTTACGATTCGATGCATTCTCGCTGGCGCAGACACGAGCCTACTACGCCGCTCGGGTGCGTTGAAACCCGAATTCTTCCATGCCGGGTCGATTGAGCCCGCGGGCTTGTTGGCTCAATCGAGCAAATCCCTAACTACGCGAAAAGCTCGATGAGCTCGTCGCGAGTTAGCGTTGCGGCCTGCGCGGCATCTTCTAGCGCGTAGTCCGAAAGGCCGCGCTTGCGCGCATGAAGCGCTAGAATGCGTTCTTCGACCGTGTTCTTGGCAACAAGTCGATGAACGATGACTGGTCGCTGCTGACCCATGCGGTGCGCACGATCGGCGGCTTGCTGCTCAACAGCAGGATTCCACCAAAGATCCATCAAGAATACGTGATCGGCCGCGGTCAGATTAAGCCCGGTTCCGCCAGCCTTTAGGCTGAGCAAGAGGACCTTGGGACCGTCGTCGTGCTGAAATCGCTCGACAACTTGACCGCGGTTCGTCGTACTACCATCGAGACGGTCGTATTCGATCCCACGATGCTTCAGCTGTGGTTCGATCAGATCAAGCAGCGACGTCCACTGCGAAAAAACGAGCGATTTGTGACCCTCTTGCAGGGCCTCATCCAGCCGATCGAGCAGCAGCGCCAGCTTGCTTGAGCTTTCCGCAAATTGCCCGGGCAAAAGGCTTGGGTGGCAAGCGGCTTGGCGCAGCCGCAGAAGCACTTCGAGTGCCTGCATGACACCCTGACCGCTAGTCAGCAGCGGTAGTATCTCGCGCTGGGCGAGCAGTGCGAGTCCGGTGTAGAGCTCTCGCTCGGCGTCGTTGAGTTCAAAAAACAGATCTCGATCCGTTCTTGGGGGCAACTCCGGCAGGACGCTGTGTTTGGTGCGGCGTAGAACGAACGGTTTGATCAGCTGGCGAAGTGGGACAAGTGGATCGGTCTGGCCGTTCTGCAGCGGTTCAGCGTAGCGTGCTTGAAACTCGTCACGTGTCCCGAGTAGCCCGCGGTTGGCAAAATGCAAAAGGCTCCATAGATCTTCCAGTCGATTTTCGACCGGAGTGCCGGTCATGGCTACGCGAGACTCCGCGTTCAGCGTGAAGGCTGCCTGTGCCACCTGGCTCTCAGGGTTCTTGATCGTTTGCGCTTCGTCCAACACGACCAGACCCCAGTTGTGGCTGGCCAATAGCTGGGAATCAAGCCGCAAAATCGAGTAGGTAGTGACGGTTATCTCCGCGTTGGTGTCAAGTGTCCGATCGGTTCCATGGTAGGGGACCGCGGTGACTGTTGGCCGAAACCGCTTGATTTCCGCGAGCCAGTTGGCAACGAGTGACGTCGGGCAGATAACGAGCGTTCGCGCCTTGAGCGAGCAGAGCACCTGCAGCGTTTTGCCGAGCCCCATGTCATCGGCAAGGATCGCTCCGAGCCGCAGGGTTTGCATCATGCGTAACCAATTGACGCCTTGACGTTGGTAGGGCCGCAGCTCGACCGTCAGATCCGCCGGTAACGCTGCAATTGGCAATGCATCCATCCCGGCGAGCAATTGGCGTACGGGCTCGAGGTCCCGTGGGACTGGAGTGTTCAACGCTTCGTGCAAAGTGACGATACTCGGCAACACGTGGGGCATATCGCGCCATGCGCCGCGTTCGGAACCAAGCGCCAACAAACGCTCGAGCAAGTCGATGTGCTGTGCAAGCCAGTCCACCGGCAGGCGCGCAAAACCACCGTCGAGCAGGGGCACTTGAGATAGGCCCGCGCGATAGGCCCTCACGGCCGCCCCGGCCGTTGCCACGAGCTCCCGACCCTCTGCACCGGGAGCGATGAATCGCGGCAGGAAATCCCCACGCGAGAGCCGCGGTTTAAGTAGCGTATCGGTCACCCATTGTTCCGGCGCGTTGCCGGCGATGTCGCCGTGCCAGTGATCGAGCTTGGTCGCAAAGTGAAGTGCTTCCTTGCCGGTGAAGGAGCTTCGCGTGCCAATTACCAAATTTAGAGCCTGTCGCAGGTGTTCGAGCACACGTCGCTCAAGATCAAGTTTGCGCATCGGCACCGGGCCATTGATGTGGACCAGGCGATTGCGGTCAATGCGCGCCATGGGCGGATCTCCATACACCAGCGTCGCCAACACGCTCAATTCGTCGCCTTGCTGCCGCACGTCGAGCACGATGCGCGGGCGCTCGTCAGACGTTACCTCGGGCAACTTGTCGGTGCGCGCCTCGATGACGAACCAACGCTTGAGCTCAGGCAGTAGCTCGCCGACCAAGGTTGCCAGATCGTCTGCCGCATACAGCCGTTCGGGGACGAGTTTCTCATACTTGGCGCCAGCGTACTCGGTGGCGGAAAGCGGGGCCAGCCCCGTTTCGGTCAACGCGACAAACGAGGCGACAATTTCTTTCACTGTTGGATCGGCGGTGAGTTGCAGCAGAAAGTCTGGGCCCACAGAAGAGATCGTCGCTCGCGGCCGCAGCGGCTCGGTTGTGACCTCGATCGGGCGATCTTCGAAGTAGAGATTCTTGTGCCCGACGAGCAACTTGAGTACCGCGAGAACTTGTTCGGGCCGAATCACCGAACCGTTACCGACCAACCGATCGAGCTGCAAGTCTTCCTGTGAGGGAGCAAGATCGAGCCCAGCTCTATGCTCGGCCACAATGCTGGCGAGACTCACCTTCAGCGCAACCTGAGTGCCGTCGTTTCGTACGACCAAGCGATCGAGTTTGAGCTCGCCTTGGTAGCGGCTGAAGCGATAGCCCAAATTCGCCGCGCTGCTCATTGCCTGGGGCAATTCTTTGCCGTCCGCTTGCGACTTCTTGATGGCAATGACCGCTGCCGCGACGTGCTCGCAGCAGGGCGCGCGTGATGGGCAATCGCAATCCCACTCCGCGTCCTCGGGGTAGAGCTGCACGGTTGCCGGAATGGCACGGTCGGCGAGACGAACACGACAGCGGATCTCTGGTCCGTCGGTATTCTGTTGAGTCACCGCGAACTGCCGAACCAGATCGACCGCTTTGGACCAAATCCCCGGCGGACATGCTGCGCGAACTGCCTCGAACAACCCCTGCATGACGGCAACACAATAGCCCGAACGTGGGAACCGGGCCAAGCCTCGGCCAGGTGGGCGCGACGTTTTCCTGCGCAGAGTCCACGAAAAAAGACTCGTTCACAGCAGAGCCGCCGAGAACCTCGGCCTCAGGTTGCGGCGCGCTCCGCAGCCTTGTCGGTGCCATCACCGCGCTCGGCGCGCCGCCTCGGCTCACGATGTCGCGGCCGAGCCAGTAACGGGTACCAAGTGGCAGCGGAACGCTAGAGGCGCGCAAAGTCAAAGCGTGGAGCGGCAAAGGTGGCTGTCAACGGCCAACGCCCAAGCGCGGCCGCTGCACGCGTCGTGAGGGCCAAAACTCCCGCCTATTGTGCCGCCGGCGCGTGAACTCGTCGCGCGGCGTCGTCCCAGTACGCGAGGCGCTCGTAGTGTTTGTGCAGACGCCCCTCGTACTCACGGTTGATAGCCACCGTTGGGCTCCACTCCGGGCTACTCATGATCTGTTGCCGATTCATATTAATGTGGACACTCCGTTCCTCCCAACTGACTCGGCTTGCCCAGCGGGGTGCGATCAGCACTTTCCTGCCGTTCCACCAATTGCTCGTATCAACAACCAAATAGCAAATTTCCCAAGTTTCATCTTCGATGATGAAATCTTCAACGTGGCCGATCTCTTCATCGCTTCCCTGAATCTTGTATCCTCGAACCTCATTGACACTGCGCAAATGGATGTCGCCCACACCTTCCAAGTTCGCAACCGAAGCGTCGTGCCAACCGGTGGGCGCTAGCGCTCCCGGGTTGGCACTCATGCCCCAAACGTCACCCCAATAGTACGGATACCCGTAGTAGCCATGGTACTCGCGTTCGTGCTGCCGGGAAACGGGCTTATGGGTGTCAATGTTCGGGCTTGTTTTGATCTTATCCGTTGTCAACGCAAGGTGGAATTGCTTGGTTGACCAATCAACCTGGCGAAAGGCAATGGGCGTGATTAGTACACGGCGCTCACGGAAGAAGCTGCCTGTCTCCACCACAAGATAGCGTACCGTCCAGTGTTCGTCGTCCAGCAGGAAATCTGCGACGGTTCCGACCTCGCCATCGGTTGCTTTTACTTTGTACCGGTCCAATGCTTTTAGACTTCGTAACATAGGTATGTCCTCGACTTGTTTGGTGTTGTTCCGGCGCGGAAAGGCGCACGGAAGTGCGCGTACCGCACTCCCGTGACCGGCCCCTATTCAAGCACCCGTTACTTCAATCTTTCGGACTCGATAGGGTTCGCTCTTTGGAAGATGGACTTCGAGGACGCCCTCCGAAATCTTTGCCTCGATTTTAGTGACATCCATTGATGCGTCTAACCGAAATGTGCGAGTATAGATAACTTCGTTCTTGTGGTTTGTGCTGGGTACTCTCCCCTGGATTTTCAGTTCTGGGTGGTGTACCTCTACCGTAAGATTTTCCGCAGTTACCCGAGGCAAGTCCGCAATAACCAACAGCTCGTGGTCGTTTTCGTAAATGTCCACAGCGGGGACAATTTCGCGGCCTCGTTGTTTGAGTTCGGAACTTCCTGTGTTGGGCGTCTCTGCAATATTCTGGGTCATGACGTTTTCTCCTCTTGGTTTTATGGCCGCAAACTTAGCCCGCTTTTACGGTGATCTGCTTTGGCTGAGCATTGGGCGATTTGGGCAAAGTTACTGTGAGCACGCCGTCTTGAAGATTGGCTAGGGCAGTTTTGGATTCCACGGCCACGGGCAGTTGGAATGCTTGTTCGAACTTGAACGAACTTCGTTCGCGTCGGTGCGCCGTATATCCTTCTGGAGGAGACAACGTTCGCGTCGCGCGAATGAAAACGTTATCGCCGCTGATGGTGAGCTCGACGTCCTTCTTTGAAACGCCTGGCAAATCAATTGTGACAATCAGCTCACTTCCAGCGTCGCGAATTTGAGAGTTCTCACTGGGCTGTCCGAATGGACCATTTCGCGACTGCTCATAATTCCCAAAAACTCGATCAAGGTCCTGTCGAAGATTACTGAAAGTTCGTCTAGACTCAGGCAAGTCGAACTGCGCAAAAGGCACGAAGCCGGGCCATTCGTTGGTATTTCGATATATGTTGAGCATTCTTGGCTTTCTCCTGTTGTGAGTTGATTCCTACGGCAAGATGTGTGCCGAAGGCCCAGAATTGGGCTCTGCACCGGCTCGGACCGATGCAGAGCGCGCCATGTGCGCGGCAGCGCCGTTTCGTCAGCAGGTTTCAGGCATTTGTCGCTTCGCGCGCAACCTTGAAGAAAGATCCGTCCAATCAAGGGACGCGTTTGCAAATCGAGCCATTGGGAATTTGCGGGCAGTACGTTTGCAGTTTGCCATATGCGACATCCAATCCTTTGCCTAGCTTCGTGTGATCAACTGACGACTGAGGTAGAAACGCGACACAACTCAACTGAGTCCAGTATTGATGCGAAAAGACCAACGCATACCGACCCCAGGCTGGAATGACGGATTACCATTTCCAATGCAGTTGCGACCCGGCCCGATGAAGTAATCACACTGAACGGCAACGTTCGCAACAGGAACAGGCACATGCATTGCATTGCCTCGTCCAAACTGACTCGACTGACACGTTGAAAATGCCGGTGGGTCGCAGCAGGTGCGAATTGGGAGCTACTGATGACAATGAGTCAAAAAAACGTATACATTCTTCGCGACGGAATTATGAACCTACTGTCCGATGAGGAAGTCGCCACCGTGAGCACGGTTGAATCGACTGAGAGTCTTGCGGACGGGGATGAATATATTGACTTAGAACAACTCGATCAGGGCGTGCGGCGGGCACAGGCAGCACCTACACCCATGGGCCGTGTGCTACCAAGGAAGGCTGTGCGGCAAGACACGTGGAGCAAGATCCTGATGAGATTGACTCGACTCGACGCAAACAAGGCTGAATCGAGCCAACCGACGCCAACCCCGCGAGCAACTTGAAAACCTTGAAGCCTCTGCCGTCTTCGAGTTCGGGCCTGATGGATTGCCGAGGCAGCTGACGGCCAAACGTTTCGACGACAAAGGAGAACTCCGGGCGTGGGGCGGCATCTATCGCGATTGGCGCACCGTCTCTAGTATGCGCGTGCCCTTCGAGGCGGAAGTGTTTTGGTAGCCCGATTCCGAATTATTCACTTACGCGCACTGGCGCCTCGACTCTATGGAGTACGACGAAAGGCTTGCGTCGGAATGACCAATTCGAACGCGCTCGAGGGTGTTCGAAACACGGCTTAGGAGTCGTCCGCCACTGAGTACATCACAGTCAAAGGGCATCCGCGGCCTGATGGCGCAACTGAACCGCGCCTGACTACGGTAGCCCCGATGTCGTTTGGCAGTTTGCTTTGCATTTTGCGAAACACCCAATTTCGTTTTGCTTGAATGCCACAACAGCGTAACTGCCTATACTGCGGATCATGGCGTCCCCATTTCACATTCACTTGATCGCTCCTTCGAACGAAGACTCGACGTACATTAAGCCGCTATGGGCCGCGACACTCGCTGCGCACACGCCCGACGACGTAGAGCTCACCTTCCGCGATGACGGCCCAGACCCGATTGACCTGGGACTCGAGGGTACCTTGCCGAATCTGGTAGGAATTAGCGTAAATTCGAAGACAGCGGCGCGTGCATACGCGATTGCTGACGCTTATCGCGCCCGCGGTAGCCGTGTAGTACTCGGTGGCGTCCACGTGACCGCACTGCCAGATGAGGCCATCGAGCATGCCGATGCGATCGTGAGCGGCGAGGCCGAATGGTTATGGCAGGAGGTGGTCAGTGATGCTCGGCGTGGCTGTCTTGGTCAAACGCGATCGCCTGCTGGACTCGCCATTTACCAGCATCGGGAATACCCCCCACTCGCCCTGCTCCCACTTCCCAAGCGCCAACTTATCCAGTCGATCCGCTACGTCCCCTTCGATGTCGTGCAGACCACCCGAGGTTGTCCTTTCCCTTGTGAATTCTGCAGCGTTTCCAGTTACAACGGTACCAAGACTCGCTTTCGGCCGGTGCCAGAAGTGATCGCCGAGCTCGAGACGTGCGGTCGTCGAATACTGTTCGGAGACGACAACGTGATGATCCACACGAAGCACAGTCACGAGCTTTTTGAGGCGATGGCGCCACTACGGAAACATTGGGTTGGGCAGGCGTCGCTCTCGGTGCTGACCGGTGTAAAGAACGTTGCGGCGATGGCGCGTTCAGGGTGCCGCGGGCTTGCAATTGGTTTTGAGTCAGTTACCTCCGACGCCGTACATCATGCACACAAGCACCAAAACCACCCACAAACATATCGCGACGTCGTGCGTTGCTTATCTGACCATGGTATCGCCGTGTGGGGGAGTTTCATTTTCGGCCTCGATGGCGACTCACCCGACGCGTTCGAGCGTACCGTTGAGTTCTGCATTGATGCCAAGATTGCAGTGGCAGTCTTCTCGCTTCTCACGCCGTACCCCGGCACGGCCCTGTACAAGCGTCTCAAGTTGGAGGGTCGTCTCACAAAGGACCATTGGTGGTTGAGCAGTGACCACGAGTCTGACGCGCCATTCTATCGCCCCGCGAACCTTTCACGTGAAGAGCTGCGCGCTGGCTGGGTGCGGGCCTGGCGCTCGATGTACTCGATGTCCTCCATCCGCCAACGCTATGACTTTGGCACCAAGCACTCTTGGACTCAGAACGTAGCATATTGGCCGATCAATTTGATGATGCACGAAGTGGCGGAAAAAAAGGTCGCCGCTGGTGACCGCGCATGGCGAAAGCACCGCAGATTCGAACTCCCTCTCGGTCTGTAACGCAATCATCGACCTCGCCGAATTAGCCCATCGTCCCCAGAATCTTACCAATCGCTGCAGTCACCATCATCGCTAGGGCGCCTCCAATCGTGACTCTCAAAGAACCGCGGCCAACCGACGCACCCCCAAGATGACCACCAAGCGCACCGAGGGCCGCAAGGCTAGCTAGAGAGAGTGCAGCGATCACCGGGATTCGCAACGCAGTCGGCGCGATAAGAAGAGCTGTAATCGGGACTCCAGCGAAGAGCGCAAAACTTGCGGCGGAAATCCACGCCGCTTGCATTGGGCGAGCGAGAGACGCCTGATTGATGCCAAGCTCATCGCGCATATGCGCTCCAAGTCGATCGTGCGCACTCAACTTTTCGGCAACTTGTAACGCAAGTTCCTTGTCTAGTCCTCGGTTTTCGTAGATCGTGGAAAGCTCCTTTAGTTCGGCTCGCGGCTGCCCCTTGAGCTCTCGTTCTTCGCGCTTGATATCCGCCTGTTCTGCATCGCGTTGCGAGCTCACCGAAACATATTCTCCAACGGCCATAGACATCGAGCCAGCGACAAGGCCCGCCACGCCAGCAATGAAAATGGCCCCGGTTGAAGCCGCGGAGGCCGCCACACCAATCATCAGACTTGCCGTCGAGACGATCGCGTCGTCCGATCCAAGCACCGCCGCTCGCAACCATCCAGCGCGAGCACTCTTGTGCGCTTCCTCGTGAAGCGAAGTGGGGTGGTATCTGACCATCTTCTTTCGTCCTAGCTTGAGTCATGATAGCGGAAGTTCACGAGGTATTTTTCCCTTTCGCACGTCGGCACATATGCACCCGTCGACCAAATCGATTGTCCTGTCACAGCGAGCGGCAATTCGCTCGTCGTGCGTTACAACTAGGAACGTTGTGCCATTGTCACGATTGAAGCTATGCATCAGTTCGAAGACTCCGTTCGCTGATTCCGTATCGAGGTTGCCCGTTGGCTCATCGGCGAGCACAAGCGAGGGCCGTCGCGAGAGTGCTCGCGCGATGGCGACTCGTTGCTGCTGGCCGCCGGAAAGGTCTGTTGTCTTGTAATGCATCCGATCTGCCAGACCTACGGCACTGAGCAACTCCTCAGCCTGGGTGCGCATAGTACGGCTTGGAAATCCCTCGTGGCCCCAGGCTGGAAGCATTACGTTCTCAATTGCCGTGAATGCGGGCAAGAGATAATGAAACTGAAAAATGAAGCCAAGCGTCCGCGCGCGCAGGTTGGTGAGCTCTCTCTCGTCGAACCCACTCGTGTCGTTGCCAGCGAGCAAGATACGTCCAGACGTCGGGCGATCAAGCAGCCCTATGATGTTCAGGAGTGTGCTCGTGCCGGAACCCGATGGTCCGGTGAGCGCTGCGAACTCACCTTTCTCGACGACAAGATCGACACCGGTAAGCGCGCGTGTCTGCACCCGCTCGCCGTATGTCTTGGAGACACGTTCGATGCGGAGGAGCGGTTCAGCCATTGCGGATCGCCATTGCCGGATCGATGCGAGAAGCGCGCCTCGCCGGAACCACAGCGGCTAGTAGGCCGACAGCTGTTGCGAGCGCCGTCGCGCTCACGAAAAGTGTGAGATTGAGGACCACTGGGAATTGAGGCGCGCCGTCTGGTCCACGCACGAGGTTCTCGAAGAACTTGGCCAAGGCTGCGCCAAGGACTGAACCGACGAGCGAGCCCAACAGACCGAGAACTCCGCCTTGAATGAGGAACACAGCAAGCACGCGACGCGAAGCCGTGCCCACCGCTCGTAGAATCCCGATTTCGCGCGACTTCTGCACCACGGACACGACGAGAACGCTCGCAATGCCCAGCGCGACTGCGACAATGACAAAAAATTGAATCAACACTTTCGAATTGCTCTGGGCAGTCAGTCCCGTGAGGAGTTCTTTGTTCAGCCCCATCCAGCTGTCCGCGTCTAGGTTCAAACGGGCACGGAGCGTGCTCGCGACGCGCTCGGCGTCGAATACATCAGCAACCTTAAGTTCGAGTGTCGTCACGCCCCCAGGGAGGGCATACAGCGATTGGGCATGCCGGAGCGAGGTAATCAGCCAGGTCTTATCCACACCTTCGTTACCCAATGTGAAGACGCCCGAGATCGTCACTATGTCGTCAACGCCTTCCGTAGTAGTGACGCGGATCTTGTCGCCTACTCCGACATCAAGAGCGCGTGCCAGTGACGAGCCAATTGCAACCTCTCTCCCGTTCAGTTCAAATCGCCCCTCAACAATCCTTTTGCGAATATCGATAATAGTGAGCAGCCGCTCTGGATCGACGCCGCGAATAACAATGGCCTCCTTTGCTTCGGAGCGCATTGCGAAACCGAAACCGACGACCATCGGAGAGACCGCCATGACTCCAAACGTGTGTTCGATATCCCTTATCGTCGCGGGCCATTGGTCGATCGAGCGTAGCCGCTGGGACGCTGGCAGCACCACGCTAGCGATGCCTCGCTCGGGTGTAGCGGCGACAAGCAGCCGAGGGACTTCGCGTGGCACGTGCAGCGTGACATGCGCCTGCGAGCCCAGTGTCTTTTCAATGAGGGAAACCTGAAGCCCATTGATGAGCGCCGAGAGAAATACAACTACAGCAACGCCAACCGCTACTGCCGCCAGAATGAGCGCCGTCTGGCCTTTCGCGGCACGCAAATACCGGAGTGCTACGAACCAGGCGAACGGCATATCAGAGCTCCCCACGCACGGCACGCACACGCTGGCCAACGGTCAAGAGTTGGGCGTCCGCCAGCACCACCACTTCGCCCTCCTGAATGTTCGACACCAACTCGACGGTACCTTCGCCTCGAACGCCAAGCTTCACATCCAACCGGACGACTCGCTGGCGCTGGATGGCGAAGAGCCAGGGCTTGAGAGATGCAATGGAGCGCACCGCTTCGCTCGGAAGGGTCAGAACTTGCTTCTTTGCTGCGACCGTGAGGTCAACCGAAACGGTCATATCAGGCATCAGGAACTTGGGAGCGTCGTGCACCACCAGCCGCACCTCGATACTGCCCCGCGCTGGATCAACGGACGGCGCGATATAGCCAATCTCGGCGTCAAATACTTGTTCCGGGTACGCATCCGCCGAAGCCCGAGCTTTCTGCCCAACATGAATCGCGGCAAGGTTCCGCTCGTCGCATTGGAACACCAACTGGGCCGCATCCGCATTGGATGCGAGAACGAGGAGCGACCGCGACGGCTGCACAACATCCCCAGGCTCAACTGTTCGTGTGAGCACAACAGAATTCTCTTGTGCCACAATTTTGGTCTGGGCGAGACGAACGTTGACAGCGGCGAGCTGCGCCTGGGCCTGAATTAGCGACGTCAGCATGACTCGCGTATCGGCGCCCCGTGGGGCTGAGGAGTTTTGTTGGGCTTCGGCAGTGGTCTTGAGCGAAAATGAGAGATCGGCTGCGCGACGCGCATCGTCTAGCTCGACCGGTGGAACCGAACCGGAACTTGCAAGCTTCTGGGTACGGTCTAGCTCCGTCTGTGCATGTCCAAGATTCGTGATCGCCTGCCGCAGGCCTTCATTGGCGACAACAGCGCCGACGCGTCGCAGCTGATTCATTCGCGCATTCGCTTGACTTACGGCGGCCTTTGCCTGAACCACGGCTGCGCGCTCCTCTGCATCATCCAGTTGTATGAGAACGTCGCCGGCCTTGACTTGCTGCCCCTCACGTACATTGACTGCTTGAACGAGACCCGGTGACTGTGCCGAGACCTGGACACGCGTTGACACCCAGACGCGACCACTTGCCGAGATGTGTTGCTCAAGATCTTTGCGGCTGACGAGCACGGTACGCACCTGAGGCCCGCGCAATCGCAACATGCCGTACGCCACTCCGACGAGAACCAACACGGCCGCGATCCAGAAGCCAGGGCGTCGGAAGAATTTAGGTGGCGTCATAGCTGCCTTCGTCTGTGGGCAGCCGATACACCATCATGGCGCGCGCCCGTCCGTCTCGTGCCAAGCACGGCGCACGCATGCGCAATCATTTCAGTAATCCCATGTACAAACACCAAAAATTCCACGGCGTTCGTTAAGGCTTGCTCCCGTTGGTCAGAACCGTTTGCGTTCTTTCTGATCACAGACGCCTCAAATCGACTCCTTCACAACGGAAAGTAACGATGGCGTCTTCCGCGCTGGCGCGCGAGTCGCAAATCGCAAAAACGAAGGTTTGTTGAATCTTCTCTGTCACGGATTATTCTTGCCCCTCATCCTTACGTGCCGACTTGTGTAACCATGATCACGCGAGTGCACGAGCCATGCCATGAACAGCAGAATTGCCCCTCTCACTGAGATTCTTCCTGCCAAAGTTGCACGCAAGCAATTGTCGTTTGCTGGCAATATTGCTCGATTGTCTGACGGGCGCAAGCGCTGCGTGTAGGGCGGTATTATGCCTCCGGAAGGTTTGCAAAACGCAAAACCCCAGAGTTTCGCCTCAACACCAAGCCTGAAGCGCTGTTCAGACGTATCCATGCGTGGCCGCGGAACGCGCACTTCGCTGTCTTTCAGGAGTTGTAGACGTGCACAACCTTATCACCCCCAAGCCCCAGTCATCCATCGATCAGGCGAGGGACCAACTGACCCACGTCATTGACTGCGTGACGTTGTCAGGGTGAATGGGGGATCCGATCGGTCCATCGATAACCTGATCAGTTGTACTCGTGCGAGACCCGCAAACGTCGGATGATTGGACCGTTTCGTTCAAGGTGGAAGCAGCACAAAGTCCGCGCAAATCGGCCGATGGTCGGAGGCCAGAAGCGCCAACTTAGAGCGCGCCACTTCGAAGTGGACAAGTCGCAGACTGCCACGAAAGAACAGACCGTCGAGCGGGCGAAGCGGGAGGGCACTAGGGAAAGTATTGGCCAATCCGCCCGCGCGTTCGAAGCCGGACGGAACGAGGTATCGGGGGCCGAGACTCCCCCAGAGATCATTGAGATCGCCTCCGACGATAACAGGTGTCGTTTGGTGCAATTGTCGCAAAGGCTGCGTCTCAATAAAGCGCTCGAGTTGCAAGTTCCGCTCGTTGCCAGACAGGCCGAGATGCATGTTATGGACGATTAGGGTGCGCTGGTGGTCATTGACCTGTACGCGAACATGGGCCTGAATCATTCCGCGGGTTTTCTTCTTGCCTATCGTAAGATTGAGACGGCCTGTGCCGAAGATAGGCCAGCGAGCGAGTATCAAATTGCCATATGCCCCGCACCGCAATTGATGTTCTGGGAAGAACGTCGCGTGTAGCTGTAGTGCGTGACTCAACAATTGTGCCTGATCGTGTCCTTTCATACGCGGAATGCCTTGTGCGACCTCCTGAAGCAGCAGAATATCGGGGTCGTAGTGTACAATGACCGAGACAATACGGCCCAAATCGTAACGACGATCAAGACCTCCGATACCTTTGTGGATATTCCAGCTCATCACTCGCAAATTGGATCCATTCGTAGGACGCCGGGGTAGGTTCATTCGGTCGAGCAAAGTGTGGTCCTTAGGGCTCGGGGATCGTCGCGAAGACGTTCGCTGAAGTAATGGCAACTTGCGGAGTTGGTTCACTCCCGATTTTTACAACTGTCCGACTTCGCTCCGCTTGAGAAGTTTCGAGTTGGAGTTGCCCCGCCTTCAAGCCGACCGGTGCTTTCAAACGCCTTTCGCCCACCAGTCCGACTTACAATCTGCAAATGACAGGCCAGGCGCGCATTCATCCGTATCCAGCCAACGCGAAAGGCCGAATGCGAAACTCGTGTGGGTATTCTGCGAATCGCTGCTTACCAACGCGCTAATGCAAATTTGCATCGCTATATGCAAAGGCCAAGTCGCGTAGCATTCTGCGAATCGATTTGCGTCCTAGGGAAAGGCCTGACATGAGTATTCGGCGGCTGCGGGTGGTCCCCACGCCAACGACGTGAATAGCAGGGTAGGTTTCCGAATGAGTCACACCGATTCGATCCTTGCGTTCTACGACGAGCTGCCCGCTTGGCTCAAGTGGCTTCGAGATCCGGTTTTGGTCGTTGCAGTGAGCCTTGGGTTGGCGATCCTTGGCTTGGTGAGCCTGGTTGCATTGCCATTCTTGCTCGCTAGAATTCCAACCGACTATTTTGTTGCACCCCCTGTTCCAACGCGGCGAGGGAGTGCTCGGTGGCTTGGAAGAGTGGCCAGGAATTTGATTGGAGCAATTCTGTTGCTGCTCGGAATCGTGATGTTGGTGCTTCCTGGCCAGGGTGTGCTCACCATTCTTGCCGCGCTCGTGTTCCTGGACTTCCCGGGCAAGCGCCGATTGGAGCGCTGGATCGTCCTAAAGCCCAAAGCGCTCCGTGTTCTGAATGACCTGCGGGCACGCAGCGGCCGTCCACCGCTCGCGCTCGACCACCCCGTTCGTCTTTCACAGTCTCGTCACGACCGGGATTAGGCACGTCGGAACGCGAATCACCTCAATCGACATAACAATTCGCTCGATGCGACCACGCAGCTTAACTGCCGGTGATCGCGCCACAACTGACTCACTGCGGCCAGTTCTGGGCCAAGCGGGTACGCACAAAGCAGCGACCAGTCCTTATGCTGGTCGGCGTATTGCCTGAGTACGCGATTTCCGACGTCCTGCGGTGCGCGCTCTATTGCGTCGAAGGGATTGCGCGCGCTAGCCAGCAGCGCTTGTTCAATAAGTTCGCACAGCTCTTTCGGCAACTGCTCCGATTCAGGCAGAATTGCCATTGAGGTTGAACCCTTGTGGAGCGACCATTGCGCATCAAGTGCGGTGGAAACCTCGGCGAAGCAATGAAAGCTAATTGGGCAACCGCAGGCCTATTCGGTGTATCCGTTGGTGCTGGACGAGTTCTGGTCCGTAACCTCACGCCGCGTTCCAACGAGCGTAGAATGTGAGTTGTTTGAGCGCGTCGGGCCGGTCACACCAAGAGAATTCCGGCGGCTAGGCCTTCGAGCAGCAAGTCACGAGCACGCTCTATGCAACTGCGCTGACATGCAGTACGATCGAATGCGGATATCTCTCGAGCATCTGGGTATCAACAATTCCAACTACCGAGTGTTGAAGCTTCTTCCGCTTGTCTACGTTGCGTGGAACTCCGGCAGGCTTAGCCCGGAACGCGAAGTGCGACTGGTGGATCTCGCGCGCAATCACTTCGCGATTGGAGCGGATGGGGAACAAATCTTACGTGGGTGGCTCCAGGACCGCCCCGTCGTTGAGTATTTCAGAGAAGGATTGCATGATCTTGTGCTGCTGGCGCACGCCCCCGACGAGTACGCGTTTGATACCGAGGAGCTTCCGAGCCTGCTGGCATTTGCCGAGGCAATCGCTCGCACTACTGCAGAAGCTATGGATGCGCCCACCTCAGTGACGTCCGGCGAAGAGGTGGCATTGGCGGAGATAGCGCGCGTACTCGGCGTTGATGATGGTGAAAGTTGGGGGGCGCTCATCCGAGAGCTGAGAGTCCAACCAAAAGTGCCTTCACGTGCAAGTTTTGGCGGGGCGACGGGGGTGGACAAGACCCATGCAAGGTTGCGACCGCCAAGCGCCTGATGTCCATACAACCGCTCAACAAAGCACCTTGGCCCCGCTCGCCGCTACGAGATGAGAGCCTTCCGTACCTTAGCGACCAGATCCGGAACGTCGGCGTTACATCTGAGGGGAATTCGGCGCTGTTGCGGACGGTGCCCGTCTTACCGATGGTTCAGCCACGGAACGACGTCTTTCAGGCGATGTGCGTGTGATGGAAGCCCGATGCTCATGGAGCAACCTAGGTTCCTGAGGGTAGTAGGCCCATCGAGTGCCATCGCGGTAGTACCAGTGATCGTGGATGTAATACACATTCCGCCCCTCGTAGTTCGTGTTGGGATAAAACGTCAAGTCGACCGGAACGTACGCAGCCTCAACGTAAACAGGTTCGCCTGGGAGGCTGGCGACGCAGCCATCGATGGCGACCAGCATGACCATACAGGACAGACGCAATAGAATTCTTACCGAGCTAGTCATTGGAAACCCGTCCTAATCGGACGTAGCCCTCGCAAGAGCGGTGCCAAGTTTCAATTGGCACGGCGCATCATAACAGCCATGGCAAACAACACATCGCGTCTCGAAGACGTCTTGCGCTTTGGACCAGGCAACTCCCGCCTCAGCCTCGGTGAGGTGCACCGTAGGTTTTGAATGCTGCACACTTCCAGTGAATCCGCACGCTACGGTAACAAGAGTAGCCGTGCCAGCGGCCGTGATCGTGATGCGCTCGAGAATTCTATGTCGCTTTGGCGCACCGCTTATGAGCCAGGCGCGGTTCCTTTGCGCGCTCACTTCTCTTCGGCTTGTTCGCCCGAAGTCGCGGTTTTGACGACGTCTTCGCCAAGCCGCTCCGCAAGCTCGTCTTTGGACGTCGGGCGAGAGACGAAGGCGCTATTGCCGTCGTCGTCACTGTGGCTCTCCTGCGCCAACTCGAGTAGGTCCTTCTCGTACTGGGGCAGCAGGTGTCCCGTTGCGTCGCGGCGAAGGAAGGCTTTGGGTGATCCAGTGGTGGGGTTGGCGGACTTGCTCACATTGAGCTTCACCGCAAGAGATATGCCATGCCGGCCGCGAGCCGATACAGGTTATCCCACTGCGCAGCCTCGCCAGGAAACGGCGAGATCTAGCTGATTCGAGTCGTGGGCGATCCATGCACGATGGCTTTTTGCAACCCGGACATTTGCTTTCTACCAATGACTGGCGGTAGCGGTGCTATCGCGAAGGCAGACAGTATCGCGCGACGGTTCCGAGGCTGGGCTGTACCAATTGCAGTTCTCTTCAGATATGATCCCAAATAGGGCGAAGTTGCTTCGCTTGCGGCAACGATCGAAACGTCGCCTTCCTTGTGTTTCTTCCAATTCGGGATACGTCGAAACTGGCCTCTGCGTGTTTGCGGCCAACCTCCTCGATGCTTTCGAGTTCGCATCAGTGGATCCAACCATGAATCGCTTGCTCTCAAGTGCTGCTTGGCTGGGCACCGAGCAGGGTCTCGAGGATCGTATGGGTTGCCCGCGGTCGCGCCAGCTGCTTCATCCGTTCCCGCATCCCGGCAAGGCGCTGCGGTTCCCGCAACAGCTGGTCCACCTTGTACGGAAGAGTGACGACATCCGTCGGGCTCACTGCCACGCCCTGCTCGAGAATACTTGCTGCGTTGATCTCTTCCTGTCCAGGGATCGGGTTCAAGAGGATCATAGGTAGGGTGCTCACCATTGCTTCTGAAAGCGTGAGCCCGCCGGGTTTGCCGATGAAGAGGTCAGAGATTGCCATCCATTCGTGTATGGCGCTCGAATAGGGCACCGCCCTGAACTTCAAATGTGACGGCGCGGCTTCCGTCGCGCGCACGACTTCGGTCAAAAGGTCAGCGTTCTTTCCGCATAGAGCCACGATCTGTGCGGGCAGTTGCATGTGCATGAGTGCACGAATGGCCACGATGCTCGATTCCATGCCGAATGTTCCCGCGGATAGAAGAACAACCGGCATTGATGGGGCAATATCGTATCTTTTCCGAAGCGCCTCCCGATCCATGGGCTGTGAAAACGCTGGGTGAATAGGAATGCCGGAAACGGTGATGCGATCATCCGGAAACCCGATCTGGCGTAGGTAATAGGACGATTCATCCGTAGCCACAAAATAGCGTTCAAACTGATGGCATAACCACATTGCATGGACGTGCAAATCGGTCACGACAACGGCATGCCTCGTTGATACCTGCTCATGTTGTAACATGTACGAGACGATATCGGAGGCCAAGAAGTGCGTGCATATCGTGATGTCAGGCGTATCTTCTTGCAGACACTTCATTAGCGACTTCATCTGAAAGCGTTCCATGGCGACGCGAAAATGTTCGCCCTTCCACGGCGTATCGCTTTTGTCGTACCACCATCCCCAAAGCGAAGGGGTCTTGCTGACCATCTGCTCGTACAAGTCCGCGTAGAGTTCTTCGAGCAGGGCTGACCCATACTCCAGCACGTCAATGTGCCGCACTGAGGCAATGCTCGGAACGTCCGCAGCGGCAGCTTCCAGCGCTTCGCCTGCGCGCGTGTGCCCACTGCCGGAGCTGGCAGAAAGAATCACGACTTTGGATTGCCGATTCACGGGCATGCTCGTAATGGCATCGGTGGTCGTAGCCTGCTGCTGAATTTCGTCAGTACTCATACATGTGGCCTTTTTGATGCTTAGCGTCTGCTGTTATCAAGCGCGTCTCAATCACCAAAAACCTTCGCGACGGCCTGCGGGGCATAGGCCTCGACTGTTTCCCGCGTCAATGCGTTCTTTTGCGCCATTTCTGAGTAGAGGTACGCACTGCGGCGGGGCGCGCGGATGAGATCAGGGTCGTCGTGTCGGACGGCGATAAGACCGAACCGCTTTGCAAACCCCTCCCGCCACTCGAAATTATCCATGAATGACCAATGGTAGTAACCTAGGATCGGAATGCCTTCCTGAATGGCGCGGTGCACCTGCGCAATATGCTCGACAATGTAGCGCGGCCGTTGCGTATCCGTATCGTCGGCGATGCCGTTTTCGGTAATCAGAATCGGTTTCCCGAATCGTTCCCATACATGGCGGATCGTTCGGTAGAATCCCTCTGGGTAGATCTGCCAACCCATCTGGGTCACATCGATTCCGGGTAACGCTTTTGTCTCGTCGAGTCGGTACTGGTCGCGTCTTCGCCGGTCGTATTTCAGGGACACCCTTGTGTAGTAGTTGATTCCGCAGTAGTCATAGGAGTTCTGGATCCCGGCAATGGCTGGCCCACCGTGGATCCAGTGCGGTTTCCCCGTGCGGATCGTATGATCCCACCCCTCAAACGCCGCGCGTCGGGCGATAAAGGCGGCCAAGCGCTCGTACCAGCCTGCGGGACCCGCCGAGTTCCATGGCTCGATCCAGGGATACGCCATGGCGACCCCCACCATTGACCGGGTGCCGTCCGGCGCAAGCGGATGCATCTCGTGAATCAGATGGTAAGTTCCCGCATGGGCACGAAGATAGGATTTGGATACGGCGCGGTACGCCTTGAGCGAACGTCGCTGCGGTGGAAAATGACCCAGAACATTGCCCAAGATCGCAGGCACCATCGGTTCGTTCAAGGTCACCCAGTAGTCGGGAAACGCGCCCAGTTCCTCGATTACGAACCGCGCGTACCGCAGGAACTGGTGCACCGTGTCAGGATTAGCCCAGCCGCCCTGTTCGGCGACCCAGCGCGGCATCACCCAATGGTGCAGGGTGAGGCAGATTTTGAATCCGTGCTTGCGAAGGGATTGAAGGATGCGTCGATAGTGTTCGATTGCGGCACGTTCGAAGTGGCCTTTCTGCGGTTCGACGCGGGCCCATTCTATGCCAAGTCGGAACCCCTTGTACGCCAGCTTAGCCATGAGGGCATGGTCCTGTTCATGGCGGTTCCAGTAATCCATGGCGCGTCCCGAGACCGTACCGTCCGCGATCAATCCCTCCTGTTCCCACGCCCACCAGTCAGAGAATTCGTTGCTGCCCTCGATCTGGTGGCCCGCGCTCGACGTGCCCCAGACGAAGTTGTCGGGAAAGTTCAGGCTATCTTTGGGCAATGCGAGCTTCCTTAGCGCGACCGCAACTTCGGAGTCGCTCCGCTTGAAGGGATTTGCGTTTGGGCGACCAACCTGGCGACTGCTTGCCAGGTGAGACCAGCTCTTGAGGCAGTCTAGCAAGGCGGTGTTCAGCTAGTACTTGCGTTTGTTCGGGACGCCGTGGGGCGCGCCTGCGTAGCTCTTCAGTGTTGAGTCCTTGATCGGTGTCGATGATTGGCGAGCTGCAGCACCGATCGGCGCGAATTGATCGTCGTCGCCGTGAACGAACAGCGTCGGGACGGGTGTCGAGCTTGTGAACTTCCGCGCTGATTTCCTCCTTCGGCTCTAACGCCATGACGACGAGCTAGCAGTCATGAGTATGGGAACCGCTTGAGATGTTCTGCGAGAACAAGATTGTCATCGAGTCCCAAATAGACGACAGCGGATTTTGAAGAGCGAAGTTGGGCACTATGAACGCCGACCGATCGAGCCGTCGCGCTCTGGCGGCACTTTGGCACCCGCCTGTCGAGCCTCAGACAGCCCGATGGCAATCGCTTGTTTTGGATTCGTCACTCGCTTTTTCGAGCGACCCGAGCGCAATGTACCATGCTTGAATTCGTGCATTACTTCGGCGACCTTTTTGCTTACACCCGCTCCATATTTCCTTGCACCCTTGTTGGTTGCGACTTTGGCGCCCATCTACAGCTCCTCATTTGTATTCAGAAGTGCCGACGTGTCTGCCGGAGAAGTGGCCACAATTGGACCACGAAACGACTCGCCCGCCGCATAGGCACGCCCGGGCTAGCGGAGCGAGGAACCTCGCCCCACAGCGTTTTCGCCCGGCATTCGCGGAGCGGGTGCTAGCTTTCGAGCAGGGCACCCACGCGTTGCTTGACGCGTCAGCGGCCTTCTACAATTTGACTTTGGCTCGATCTGCTGACTTTGCGAGTTGCAGCTTGGCTTTGCCCTCGAGTTCGCGGGATTTGCCCACAACTTGCATTTGCTTGTTACCGATCAGTTTGCCTGCTCCGCCCTTGATTTTACCGCTAAGTTCTTCCGCTGCGCCTGCTACGCGCTTGCTCGCATTGCTCATGTCAATCTCCTCTGGATGCGCACGGCACTTGCGTCGTACGCCAAGACAAGGAGGTTAGCAATTGGTGTGCCGGTGGTATCCAGCAAGTTGTCCACCCTTTTCCCACCTGCTGTGGAAAGAGCCGCCACTGACCTTGCGTCCACGATTTACTGGCGATGCACTCGGCGATTGGGTCGTAGAGCCACTCAACGTGAGTTCGAAATGCGCACCAATGAATCGGGCTGTGCGTGTCGCGCCGACTTCTCATTGTGCGAATTGCCTTGGCATATGCAGAAGTGCAAGAACCAAGGGGGGTCAAAGGATCTGTCAACTGGCGGCAAGGAACCGCCAGATCGCATAAGTAGGCGCAGGTAGCCAGTTTCCAGCTCACTGGCTCGCTACACTAGGCAAGAACGTTAGGGTTTCCTAGCCTCGGGTCGGCGGCTCGACGGCGCGTGGCATCTCGAAGGGTGGGGCTACAAGCGGATGCGGATTCGACACGACCTTGCTCACCCGACTGAGCGGAGTCTGCGGAACGGAGCTGGGGGAGGCAAGTCGAGCAATGCGCTGAAAGCGCGCGAGGCTGGCGTACCACATCTACAAGGATGTCTTCGGCAGCGCCCGATTCAGTATGCTGTCGGTTCGAAGTGCAAACGCACAGCGACTGCCTTGGGCCAGCACCGGCACCAAGAACCCTGACTAAAGCGACGGCAAGTGCAACCGCAAATAGCAGCGACTCGAATGCACCGCGGTGCGTTCCAATGCGAACGACCAAGATGAACAGGACCAGTCCGAAGACCAACTTCATGATGAGGTGTCCGAACTGCCGCACTCCGCGATCGAACTCGGTTTCAGGTGGACGCGCGCGTAGGCGCGTGGCGATGTCGCCAAAGGCTGTCTTCTGACCTGTCGCAAGCACAAGCGCAGTAGCCGTGCCGCTCACTACCGAAGTACCCAGCAAGACCTTGGTCGCTTCGGTTTCGTCTCCGGCCGCATACTCCTTCTCAACCGGCATGGATTCACCGGTAAGCGCTGACTGTTGGACGTGCAGGTCCTTCGCTGAGAGAAGTCGCGCGTCTGCGGGAACCATGTCACCGGCGCACAAGCTTACTACATTACCCAGAACGACTGTGGCGCGTAGCACCTCCGAAAACGCGCCGTCACGCATCACCGTGGCGACTGGAGCCACTGTGGCACGGAGATGATTAGTTGGCCTGTGCGAGCGAAAGCTCGGACGAAGTTAACAATCACACTATGCGAGACAATTGCGACGATAATCGTGGCATTTACGATATCACCGACGAAAGCCGACACCGCGCTAGCTAGAAGCAACATCGCAATCAGCGGATTCGCGAATTGCATAAGTAGTTCGGTGAGCTGCGAGCGCGGGGGCGTCGGTGTGGGGTCGTTTGGCCCGTACTCGGAAAGTCGTCGAACTGCTTCCGCAGCGGTTAAACCAGCATCAAGTGGCTCAGTCATTGTCGAGTGACGCTCCCTTGCAAGAGGTTGGTCAATCGCCTAGCACTAGCCTCTGACAACTTTGTAGGGCTTCACGCCGACGTGCGCGGCAACCGAATGTGTCGGGATGTGGAGGCCGCCGAGCAACCAAGTCGCTTTCGAACTCAAATTGCCCGTGAGCGTCGGCGCGTGGAGTTGCATCGATTGTGCCCAACGCAGCCACTCACCAATGGTGCTTCGTATGTAGAGGGGTGAACGTGTGGCGACGGCATAGTTCCCACGAATGCAAGTTCCGCCATCGTGGCACAGAAGTTGCAGTTGTCTATGGCTAGGCGTCGCTTCGCCAAGGAATGCCTCGAGAAGTCCAGATATCGCATTTAGCAAACTGGACTATTGGGCAGCAAAGGATTTGCGTATGTACCTGGCCATTCGCCACTGCGGCACTTCTGCGTTGATATGCGCTAGCGCGATCGTTGCGTGCAATAAGCTTCCGCCGCCCGAAGCTCCCACGCGCACGCGCGCTGTCGCACATGAACTTGTGCTCGTGCATCAGCCAAAGGCCGCCTTCGAGGGTGTCCCGTGGGCGTCGAGGTCTCAGGTGCGCCAGAGTGCCGCAATCACCGGAAACCCAGTTGCCATGACATTTGGCGCACGTTGCGTGCACTTTCGAAGCTTACCCGGAGTGGAGTTTCGTCGCAACACGCTGATTCAGGACGCCTGTATCGAGATTCCGAGCGGAACGACGATCGTCGTGCAGAGCGGAGCGACATTGGGAATCGTCGCAACCAACGGATTGCGCGTCGGAAGAAATGTGAAATTTAGCGCCAAAGGCATACAAGGCGCACGTGGCGAACGCGCCGACTTCGGTGCGATATCGTTTTCACCCGACACGGACGTTGAGATCAACGCGGCTTGCGTCGACAACGGCAATCGTTGCAGCTGTCCGACAAACAATCTGAGTGCGACGGCAATTCGCGGCCATAGCGGCGCCAGTGGTACACCCGGTGGAGCACTCAGGCTCGTCATCGGGGCACTGGTTTCTCCGAATCAACTCTCTGGATTCGAAATCGACGTCACCGGCGGGCGCGGTGGGCCGCCGGGAGAAAGCGGTCGACAGGAGTGCAGTCGTGGCGCGATCAAGTGCTCGAGCGAAAACTGTTCTAATGGTGCAAGCAGTGGTGGCCAAGGGGAACATGGCAGCATCTACATTGCACTTGGCGGGGGCAGGCCAGATAAGCTGCTTCGTGCCTTGAACGAGGCCTGTACGCCGCTCAGTGTGGTGGCTGTCATCCCGATTGCTTCCAAGCTGGCACTTGACGCTGAAGTCCGTGCGATCAACGACCAGGCCTATCAAAACGACTGGGATCGAAGAGCCGGACGAGACTCGATTTAGCCTCGAGTTCCAGCGGCGGATGCCGACTCGCCCCGTTCGCTGACGATTCCTTGGTTGGCAACATCCTGGGGAGAAGTCCGACTGCCCGATGGTCCAAAGATCGCCGCGAGCTCGTCACGTTCGAGTGATTCATGCGCGAGAAGCGCCGCGATCAGGGCATCGAACTGTCCCCGCTTCTCGGTGATTAGGCCCGTTGCCTCGCGCAGGGCACGGCCTAGTAGTTTTCTCGCGTCCTCTCCTGCTATCGCAATTCGCCTTCAACCCCTTGCATTTTGCCGCACTCTGATTCTCCCACCAGGCCCAACCTCTGACGGTGAGGGAACGATACGATCCAATCAGAATGCACAAGTCACGGTGACGGTAGTGCACGGCAAGTCGGCATACGCTTTGCAGTTGACCGGTTACGCGCAATGACGCAAAGAAGAATCAACGCTGCCATTCTGGTGCCTCTGCTGTTTGCGCCCCTGGCCAGCACGACGCAAACTGGGTGCGAAGCGGCAGCACTCACGGCACGATCAACGAACCGCAACGCAAGCTTTGGGGCCGCAACAGAAATGCCGGTATGGGACCAAGTTCCGTTCACAGGCATCGGAGAAAGAGTGCCTCCGGTCGCTGCACTTGCAGAATGCCGTGGTCGAGCACCGATCAGCATCGAATCGCGGGGCGACGAAACCTCCAACTTCGCGATTGAACCCGAAGAACCTCGCGCTGGCGCCAAAATTCCAGCAACGCGCACACCGCTGTCAGGCAGCGAAGCGGCCGTTCAGCTGCGAAAGGCCTGGACGAGAGTCAGGGGAAACGCGCCGAAACGGCAGCTCATAGAAGTACTGGCAGCCCAGTGGGCCCATGAGACCGCTGGCGGCGCGTCCATGTTCAACTTCAACTTCGGCGGTCTTCGTGGGAAGAGTTCGACCAGATTGACCTTTGCTTTTTTGACTCATGAAGGGCGGGGCGACAAGTCACGCATCGAACTAGGGGAATTCCGCGCCTATCCCAATGCAGAAGGGGGGGCATCGGACTACCTGTTCCTCCTCGTGCGGCAGTATCCCGACGCAATAGGACCAGCAGAACGGGGAGACGTGCCCGAGTTTGTTCAAGCCCTCAAACGCGGTGGATACTTTACCGGCAGCGAGGAAGCCTATACGCGTTCATTGGTCGGCCTGCAGAAGCGCATTCAAAAATGGGGCTTCGATGCGCTCAGCAAGTGGAGCTGACGTTGCCCACCTAAGCGAACCACTAAGCCCCATCAGTGATTGAGCCGTGGCAATTTGAGTGTCTCGTAAGCACTCGCGGCAACAAGTTGGTTGCCCTGCGCAGAGCGAACCGCGATATCTCGCACTAAACGAAGGGGACCCGAATCATGATGTGGACCATTGCGACGATTCTTCTGATCCTATGGGCGCTCGGCCTAGTCACCTCATACACACTAGGCGGACTCGTGCATATCCTGCTCGTGCTAGCGGTGATTATCGTAATCGCTCGGTTCATCCAAGGCGGGCAGCCTATCTAAGTCCCCGAACACCAATCGAGATCGAGGCGGCGTTAGCAATTGTCGTGTCGCCGGAAGGGTAGCCAATTCCACCCAGCCAAGGTTGACCACCCGCTGGAAGTGAGTCCTAATTCTCGTACACCCGCGCCCGCGCAAACGAGAGGCAGTCCGCTAACCGCCATCAATTTGCGCGTTGAGGCGCCAAACGGCAGCAGCAACAGCGTGAACTTGGCCCCCACACCATGCTGCAGAGATCAAGATCCGTGCTGGGGTAAACTTTGCACCAGACTGCGGTGAATTTGCGTCCCACGGTTGGTTCGATGCTGTGGCATAATCCCGAACTCAGTCGCCCACGCGGCGGTGCCCCATGAATGAACCCCGACCCTTCTCCGATTGCCGAGAGAGCCGACTCGCTCACGTTTCGATTCTAGTTGCCGCTACTGTGATAGCTGGGTGCAGCAGCTCCGATCCGTCGCACGACTCAACGCCGCAAGGTGGTGCCGCAGTATCGACCAGTGGAGGGCGTTCAGCAGGTGGCACAGTCGCCAACGGCGGCGCTTCACTGACGGATGGTGCAACGCGTGCTGGCGGAAGCGCAACTGGCGGGGCTGAGGGGCTTGGCGGAAGCGCAACTGGCGGGGCTGAGGGGCTTGGCGGACACACCACGGCCGGTCAAAGTTCCGCAATCTGCACGGCTTCGAGCTACCCCGCACCGAGTCTCAATGGCACGGCAACGCTGGTGACGACCGGAGCGAGTGGCGGCCAAACCGAAGGCGTTCTGTGGCTGGTTGGTAGTGGCGCGCTGCTCTTCACGGAAATGACCATGTCCGTGAGCAGTACCACCGTCGTACCAGCCAAAGTCGGTCAATTGGTGCCACCGAATACGGTAAGCACCGCTGTTGCTGATTCTGGTACCAATGGCCTTGCCGTCGACCCAAGTGGCAATATCCTCGGCTGTTCGCAGAAGGTTCAAGGGATTGTATCGCTAAATCTAGCAACTGGAACGGCGACGACCATTATCAATACCGACGCGAGCGGGCATCACTTCAATTCGCCGAATGATCTCACTGTACGTTCGGATGGCACGATATACTTTACCGATCCGGACTATCAAATTGCTGGTCGAACGTCGGAAACTGGCACCAAGGGGATCTACCGCCTCGCGCCCACCAATCAGGTGTCGGTGGTCGATAGTCAATTCGTGCAGCCCAATGGGATCACACTTTCACCCGACGAAACCATGCTTTACGTCGCGGACACGTCAGCGAGCAGGATTCGTCGGTTCGCCGTAGCTGCCGATGGCACAACGAGTCAGAAGCAGGATTTTGCCACTGTTCCCGCGCCGGACGGCGGAGCAATCGATTGTGCCGGCAACCTTTACTGGGCATCGAACGCTGCCCCTGGCAAGATCTACGTGATATCTCCCGCTGGGACGCAGCTCGGCACCATCTCGGTTGGGGCGACGGACAAGCCCACGAACGTCGCCTTCGGAGGCGCAGATCACCAGACGCTCTACATCTCGACTTCACCCAGCAAGGTCTACGCTTACGCACTCAATGTGCCTGGCATGCCGTACTGAGTTGCCAAAGTCGAACTTGCTGCCGCTGGCTCTCGAACCAATGCCGCTCCTAGTTGCAGACGCCGGGCACCCCGCTGGCAAAGGGCTTTCGTACATCGTCGACCGTGATGGCATCGGTTGCATCTTGCCGCGTGCCAACTAGGGTAATATTCGAAGGATCCGTCGTACCCAGGCCATTGGCCGCGGCATTGGTCAAGTGAGGCACCAACTGTGGGTCGCAGCCCATCACTAGCGTTTCAATCGTATCGAGGGCCACGGCGTTACGCGACGCGAGGATGAGCCGCATGTTCATCTTGTCCGAGGCCGGGGCATTCGCGGTACAAGGGCCGTGCTGCAACCCTTGCAAACCATCCATGACCGCAAAATCAGGTGGACGTATGCTGTAATAGTCACTGATGAAATTGCTCAGCACAAGCGTACTGTGATCGATGTAGCTCGCTTGGCTGCTTTGGCTCATGTTACGCGTGCAATCGGCGGCATTCGTAGACACCGAGTACTGGCTGTTCGGCGTTGTGCCGATACCGACGTTCTTTACGCACCCGGTGATCCCGGCACTGCTGTGAGTCTTCATGGCACCGATGCTAATCACCAGGTCCGCATTGAAATACTGCTCATTGACCCAATATTGCTTGCCACTGGCGCCAGGTTTCTGGATCAGCCCAGCCGTGCTGCGGTTGCTGCAACCACTGCCCTCAAGCGCAATGAACTCATCGACGCTGGAACCGAAATTCGCGCTCGTGTAGCCTAACAGGGAAAACGCCGTGGTTGTATTGCGGTTCGACCCTTCCATAACCAGGATCTTGCCTGTCGGATTCAGGGAACGAACCAGATCTGCTACCGCTTTGGTAACCCGCCAGTCCGTGGTCACGCCATTGACGGTTTGCGGCAATGCAGTGCCGCTACTCCAGCACCCTACGTAGGGCGTGACCAGGTTGGGTTTGAGCACCACCGTTTGGCCGTCAACGATGAACCCAAGTCCACCTGCATTGGTAATGGCTTCGCTGACCATTGCCATAACGTCTGCTTGCGAAATGTCCGTCGCATTTTCCTTCGACGATTGGACCATGGCGACGGTGTACTGACTGCCGGTGCCCGCCGTGCCCGCCGTATCCGTGCCCGCCGTATCCGCGCCCGCCGTATCCGTGCCTGCCGTATCCGCGCCACCCTGATCAAGGGTCGAACTAGTTCCTGCTGTCACAACGCCAGCCCTGCCGCCTTTGCCGCGCGCCTTCGATGTGCCATTGCTGTGTTTGCCGCTGCAATTCGAGATCTGGGCAATGGCAAGAGCGTAAATGACGCCTGCTAGAAATTGGCGCTGTTTACTGCTAAGAATCGAACTCATGCTCTTGTCCTAACGGGCACTTGAACCCACGAATATTGGTCGTTATCACTGATGCGAAAGAAAGGTGAGCGTTTTCGTGACATACCCCGCGGACGGCGAGGTGCGGCCCGCGTTGTTATCGCGGCGGCAAAACCAACCCAGCCATAGCACCAGCCAATGTCGCATACACAATCAATACGACGACATATGTGGCCACGAGCCGAGGTCGCAGGATGGTGGCCAGCGCCATCAATGGTGCGACGCGTGTGGCCGGACCTGCAATCAGAAACGCAACCGCCGCGCCCGGCGACATTCCCTGTTCGAGTAGTGATTGGACGAGTGGTATCGTCCCGCCACCGCAGGCATGTAGCGGCACTCCGAGCAGCGAAGCCAGTAGCAGTTGCCACCAGCCACCGGCGCCAAACAGTGAAAAAATCCAGCGTCCTGGAATTACGACTTCGACTATTGCGCCCGCGAGCACGCCGATGAGCACGTAGAACCCGACGAATTCGAACGTGTGCCAGCTGCGAGCCAGGTACCGCCCCAAAGTGGGAACACGTTTGGTCGGGTGCTCCTCGTCGCCCCGCCGATCGAGCACCGGTTGAACGGTCCAGCGTCGCGGCACGACCTGGAGCGCCCCACCAACGAGCAAACCCAAGACAAGGATGGCGAATAGGCGGATGAAAGTGAGCGTTGGTCCGAGCCCGCCCCAAGTCATGATGAACAATTGCGGGTTCATCAATGAAGAAGTGGCGAGAAATGTTGCGAGCGGTGCCACCGCGGTGCCGCCGCGAACCAATTCGAGCACGAGCGGGACCGTGCCGTAGGTACAAAGTGGAGACGCAACTCCAAGCAGCGACGCGGCGAGCACACTGACGATGGGGCGTTGTCGACAAATCCGCTCGAGCCAGCGCGCAGCGGGCGTAAGCCGCATTGCCTCACCGAGAAGGACACCAACGACGACGTATGCCACGAGACCGATTGAGTTGGTGGCGGCCTTCTGGAAAATGAGTCGAATTGCCTCACCTAGCGTCACGAAGTACTGTGGTTGGGGGGCAAACGTGGCAATCTGGCGAGTCATGCCACCCTACCAGCGAACGAGACGCGCTTTTTGCACATTCGACGGCGGGAGTATGGACTAGTGCTGGGTGCTCGGGCAAGGCAACACGACCTTCCACCGCCACTGTGGTTGCCCCGGCGCGTCGACAAGTACCTTCGAGAATGCACCTCGGGGGCGCTTTCGTGGCTGCGCGCGGCCTGTGCCGACGGTCAGGTGACGCTCGTTGACCCCGTCGGACTGCGAAGCGTCGTCGCAGCCGACGCATTGGTATTCGAGGGCGACACCGTATCGTTAGACAACCAGGTTTTGTCGGAGCGTCGTGGCTACGATTACTTGGCGTTTCACAAGCCACTCGGCACCGTCTCGACAGTTTGCGACCCCGATGGGCAGCCAGATCTGTCCGAGTGGCAACAGCAAATGCCCGCGGGGATCTTCCCGGTTGGGCGTCTCGACCGCATGACTTCGGGGCTTCTGCTTTGGAGCAACGACGGTGACTTCGCCAATGCAATCCTGCACCCGAGCCACCACGTTGAAAAGCGCTACTGGCTACGGCTTGACCAGTGCCTTGAGCCGAGCGATGCGCGGCTTCGGGCATTCGTCGACGGCGTGGTTGTGGAAGGCTACAGCGAACCCTTGCGCGCAACTCAAGTGATAGTTGAACGTTCGAGTGCTTTTCACACGGAGCTGGTTGTATGTTTGCGTGAAGGCAAGCACCGACAGATCCGCAAGATGTGTCAAGCATTGCGGCTGCGGCTCGTGGCACTGCATCGGCGAGCGATCGGCTCCGTGCAAATAGCCGGACTCAACGCCGGGCAATGGCGGCCGCTGTCTGCCGATGAAATCGAGGGGCTATGGGCTCATGCTGGCGGGCGCGGTTTGGTGTTTGAGCGCCAATTGCAGGCATTGCGCGAGCGCGCCCGGCGTGACCGCGACGCCCAAAAACCAAATCTGAGGCTCGAGCAGTGGTTAGTCGGGCGCGATGGCTAGCGCTGAGCAAACCCGTACTCGGGCGTGCCGCGATCGCGTCGAAGTCTGAATCGACAGTCGCGAGTCTGACTTTCCGGCCGTAGCTGCTCTGCCACTGGGTCGAGCTCAAGGATGCGGATTCTGAAGGGTCGCTGCCGATCGGCGAAGCCCTCCCTTCAGGTTTTGAAGCCCCATGCCTTCGGCACCAGCCAATTTCGGCTGGATCCAGTAGCGTCGGTCGCGGCGGTTTGGCTCCCAAAGCGCGGAGCCAGGCATTTTCGCCGGGTAAGACGGCATCAAACCTTCGTGGGGAAGGTTCCGCCAGCGGCGGAGAGTGTTGCCGCGCCCAGGCCGGGTGCTGGACGTTGGAGCAGCCATTTGCGCAATTCACTCGCTAGGTCGATCGGCCACTCGCGCCGGCTGGCCCGAGTGCTTATGCCTCGTGGGCAGTGACCGTACTGGGCGACGTAGTGGCCGACGTCGAACACCGCGTACTCCTAATCGATCCAACTGATGCGTCTCTGGCGGTGTTGGCGAGCCGACTGCGCATGCAAGGGTACGTCGTAACCGAATGCACCAGCGCTGCGGACGGCGCCCAGCAAGCGCTATCCGAGCCTCCACATGCGGTCGTTGCTGACTTGTGGATGCCTGGGATTTCAGGCGTTCAGTTATGCCGACTGCTTAACGCCGAACCCTCAACCATGGGCGTGCCCGTAATACTTCGGGGGCCTGATGGCCAACGCAATCGATTCTGGGCCGAACACGCGGGCGCAATCGCCTACGTCGTCAAAGGGCGCATGGGCGATCTCGTTCGCGCTTTGGCTCGCGCAATTGCTACGGCACCGGAACCCGACGCATTCTTCACTCAACTGTCAGGCGATGACTCAGACGTGCGAGACCGCATTGCCGCACATCTCGATCAGGCCCTGTTCGAATCGGTCATTGCTTCGGAAATCAGAGCGCTTGGAACTTGTGGCGAGTTCGACAGGCTTTTCGACCTTTTTGCGCAATTCGTCTGTCGTGTTACGAGCTATCGGTGGTTGGCTGTGGCGACTGCCCACCCGCGCCGAATGGGACTGCATTGCAACCCCAACCAGCGCATGAGCGCAGAAGCCGAAGCGCGTCAGGCGTTGAATTTGACACCCGAGGTGCGGTGCATCCTCGTAGAAGACGATGACGCCGATGTCGACGAAAAGGGCGCCGAACCACTAGTGTCTCCGATCGAGCTTGGTACTACGAATATCGGTCGCCTCGCACTGGCAGGGCGCGAGGTGTCGCGTTATCAAGACGTTGCCTTGGTCACTGTATTGGCGCGCGAACTCGCCGGACCGATTCGCATGGTCACGCTCGTCGAAGAGTCCCAGCAGTTGTCGCGCGTTGACCCACTGACAGGGCTGATGAACCGACGTGCATTCAGACAGCACCTGGAACTTGAAATGGGCCAATCGCGCCGGCTCGGCACGGCCATTTCGTGCATCTTGTTCGATATCGATCATTTCAAAAAGGTCAACGATCTGCGCGGGCACGCTTCGGGCGACAGCGTGCTGACTTCGATCGGCAATTTGCTGCGGGGTGTCGCGCGCCAAGCAGACGTAAATTGCCGTTGGGGTGGCGAGGAATTCGTTGTAGCGCTCCACAATTGTGACATCAACGGCGCGAGAATCGCGGCCGAGCGATTGCGCAGCGAAGTGGAGAATTGTCGAATCCACGACCCCGAGGGTGCAGTAATTCCGATCACCGCTTCTTTCGGCATTACCGAATTCCGACAGGGTGACACGATCGATACACTGATCGATCGCGCGGATCGGGCAATGTACGAGGCGAAGACCTCAGGCAGAAATCGCGTGATGCCGCAAGCCGACGAATCGCTATCGACCCTGTTGCGCCAAGCCGACGAATCGCTATCGACCCTGTTGCGCCAAGCGAATGGCTAACCCTGACGTTACCGCGACGGACTAGCCCAAATCCTGCCGAGACTGGCATGGGATTTCCCAGTTGGGTTGCGCGGCCGCCACGCGTTGAAGCTCAAGACTTGGCAACGGCCCTTGCCAATCGCCTCCTCGACCCTAGGCATTGACGCATGACGAGAACTTTAGCCATGACATTCGGCGTGACAGCCACGCTTGGCCTTGCCTACGGTTGTAGCAGTGACGACCCAGCGACCAACGGCAATCAAGGAGGCCAGGCCGGTGACGGAACCGGTGGGCGCGCCCAAGCGGGCACGAGCAGTACGGGCGGCAAGGTTGTCGAAGCGGGGCGTGCCAGTGTGACCGGTGGAATGAACACGGTCGCGGCAGGTCAAGCCGGGGCATTGTCACCGTCCACAGGTGGTACGAGCGTCAATACGGGCGGCGCAGGAACGTCGATCCCAATCGCAGGCAGCTCGGGCCTCGGTGGAGCTACCCCGAATGGCGGCACGACAGCGACAGGTGGCACCCACGTCAGTGGCGGCACTGCCGGGAATGCAGGTCTAACCAGTGCCGGTTCGCCGAATGGCGCTGGCACGGCGGGCAGCACCCACGTCAGCGTGGCGGGAAACGTTAGTACTGCAGGTAATGCTCAACTCGGCTCCGCTGGTATGGCTGGCCACGCGGATCTCAGTCGTGCCGGCGCAGCAGGATCGGCTGGAAGTGCTGAAATCGTCGAGGATCCGCGCTGCGCGACAACTTCGGCAACGGCAACCTTGACGTCGCACCTTAAAATCACCGCAGACAACGAGTGCGACGTCTACGTTAATGGGCAAACCGTGGGTCAAACCACGAATTGGGGTTCGGCGGTGACGATTGATGTCTCGCTCTACGTGCATCCGGGGCGCAAGAATGTTGTTGCGGTCGTGGGTCGAAATACCTCGAGTCAGGGCGGCAACGATCGCGGAATTATTGGGCAGCTCACCACGACCGTTGGCAGCGCCACCCCGGTACTGCTGGTCACCGATAGCAGCTGGCGCGTTTCCCAGACGCCAAGCAGCGACTGGTTTGGCCTCGACTACGATGATTCGGCGTGGATTACGGCGACCGAAGTGGCAACTTCTGGTGATGGTCCTTGGGGCAATGTGATGGGCACGGGCTCCACTGCCAAGTGGATTTGGTTTGCGCCAATACCAGCGTCTACATCGGACAAGCCGAATCTTGAGGCGACGTATACGCGTCGGACGTTCTACATTGGCTTCGATGGTCAACCTGTCACGGCTCCGCTGTGCAGAGTGCCGCTCGTGGGCGGGTAGTCGGCTCCAGTCCTTCTTCCGTACATTTGGACGCCACAGGCAATTAAGGGCGAGCGCTACTGCTTGCCATGGGGTTCCTTCGTTACAACGGTCGCTAAGTCGAGCGCTTGATTGGTGCGCTACCGAAACTTTAGCTGGCGCAACTAGGTGCGCCAGGTTTTCACGTGCGCGATAAGTTGGTCAAGCGCCTTGCCCCAACCTGCCTCGAAGTTCATGGCAGCGTGTTTGGCACGGCTTTCTGCGTCGGCGTGTTGAACCACGGCGCGGTAATGGGTGCCGCGCTCATGTGGCTCCATGAGGATCGTTGCCGTCATGGCAAAGTCGTTTACTAGGTCGAGCTTGGCGGGGCGAAAGTCTGACAGTAGCGCATTGGTCCACGTCAACAGGCGATTGTTCACGACCTCGAGGTAGCAGCCTTCATTCGGAAACTCTTGACCTTCGGGTGAGCGCATCAGCGTGAAAAATCTGCCACCGGGACGCAGCTCGATCTCGGCCTGGGTCGTTTTCCACGGCAGCGGGCAGAACCACGCGGGAAGCTGGTTTGGGTCGGTCCAAGCCTTCCACACCAGGTCCGGCGATACGTCGATGATGCGTTCAAAAGTCAGGTCCAGTTTCGAATCGATGGTCATCGGGACGGCTCCGTAGGTTGGAAGGAACACCTTGGGCGTGTGGCCCCCTACGTCAAGCGCTTTGGTCGCCCTAGCTTCCCCTGCCCAGGGGCGGCGACACACAGTTTTCAAGGCTCCGGCGCAGCGCTCGTTCACCCACGACTTTGCTGGCGGCACAAGTGGTGGTGAACGTGTCGGGGCACTGCTCGCAGGTGCGAGTTAGTGGGACCTCATCCCGCGGATCCCGTCAGACTGTAGCGCTTCGGGGCTCGCAGCGGCGTCTCAGCAAATGGTTCGCCATTTCCAGCATTTGGTCTGGTGCACACTGAACCGGCCAGTCACCTCGCCCAATGTTGCGTCTGAGATCTTCCGGTGATGGCGCGTGACGGCGCAGCATTGACCTTGTATCTTCCGAGGATGGGAAATCGTGAGCTCCACCCGCAGAATGCTCGCAGTGTCCTGCGCCGTCCGGTCAGCTTGGTCATGTTGGCAGCGCTGTTCGGGGTGGCCTGTAATGGTCCAACGCGTGAGTACTACGAACCCGCGGAAGTGAGTGCAGGTGGAATCGCTAGCTCTAACGGCGGAGCAACCACGACCAGCGTCGGAGGCAGTTCGAGCAATACCGCGCTCGGTGGCGCCTCGGGCAGTGGCTCGGCAGTAGGCGGCATAAGCGGCGCATCTGGTGCGTCAACGGTCCAAGGCGGTGCCTCGAGTTCGGGTGCGTCGGGCCTCGGTGGCGCAACCGACGAGGGTGGAGCGACAGGGGCGAGTGGTGCCACCAACGTCGGTGGCGCAAGTTCACTGGGCGGCGCTATCTCTGTTGCTGGCGCGCAGAATGTGGGCGGCGCGTCACCTGCCGGAGGCATTGCGTCCGTGGGCGGCGCGTCACCTGCCGGAGGCATTGCGTCCGTGGGCGGCGCGTCACCTGCCGGAGGCATTGCGTCCGTGGGCGGCACCGTGTCGGTAGGCGGTGCGTTACCCAACGGTGGAACGCTCTCGCTTGGCGGGGCTGTGGCAACTGGGGGTGTTGGGGGTGGATCTGTCGACAGACCACTCGGTGCGCCTTGCGCCACTGCCACCGAATGCACGAGCACGATCTGCGCAGACGGCGTGTGTTGCAGTAGCGCCTGCAACGGCTCTTGTCAGGCTTGCGATACCGCGGGCACATGCCAGCGCGTCGTGATGCGCGAAGACAATAGTTGCCGCACTGACGCGACCGGTACACGCATGTGCGACGCACAGAGCGTGTGTTCGATGCCGCACTTGATCCGAGACGTGAATCCGGTGGCGTACACGTTGGCTGGCGTTACCAACACGAATCCGAGTTATCCCCGTGGGTTCACACAGGGGCCGGATCGCCGCGTGTATTTCAGCGCTAGTGACGGTACAGCTGGTGAGGAACTTTGGGTGACCGACGGCACTGCGTCAGGCACGCTGCTCGTGGCAGATCTCATCGCCGGGATCGGTAATAGTTCACCGCGTGGCTTGATCAACGCAAGTGGTAATCTCTTCTTCTCTGCCAGCAACGCGGCCGGGTATCAGGGCCTCTACGCCACCAACGGGACCGCTGCTGGTACTCACCTAGTCAAGGACCTGGGCAATAGTGCTTTTGGTGGCAATTCGCTTTCGGCGGTACGCAATGCCGGCAACCTGATTTACTTCTCGGCTTGCAATAGCACGGTCGGTTGTGAACTTTGGCGTAGCGATGGCACCGACACGGGTACGGTCATGGTGAAGGACATCATGAATACCCTAGTCAATACCACTACGACGACCCAAACCTTTGGCAGCAACCCGTCGGAACTCGCGATCATGAGCAATGTAGTCTATTTCCGCGCTGCTAGTGCGATCGTCGGGCTTGGCACGAGTAACACTATCGCGGACTACGAGCTCTGGCGCAGCGATGGCATTGCCAACAACACCGTGCGTGTTGCCGACGTAGAACCCGGCGTGGGCAATGGGATGCCTACGTACTTGACGCCAATGCAAACCCTCAATGGTCCGAAATTGTTGTTTGCCGCCAGTCGGGGCGCTTCGAATCAGGAGCTGTATTTCACCAACGGGACCATGGGTGATTTGGCGTCGTACGACATCTACCCGGGTGCAACTGGCAGCTACCCAGGGCCCTTCGTGGCGATGGGCAACCGCACCTATTTCCCGGCAACCGATCCGACCAATGGCAGCGAACTTTGGGCGACCGATGGAACCCCGGCAGGTACCTACCTGGTCAAGGACATCTATCCGGGCACCGCGGGCAGCAGCCCCTCGCTCATGAAAGCCGCGGGCAATTTTCTCTATTTCCGTGCCTCGGATAGCGCCGGATCTGGAGTTTGGCGCAGCGACGGCACCAGCAACGGTACCACGAAAGTCTTCAGTACCCTCTTACCGACTAGCGCGAGCCTGTTCCAGATGGCGGCCTTCGCCAATAGCGTTTTCATGTGCACGGCCGGCACTGGTACTCAAGAACTCTGGATCACCGACGGCACCGCGGCCGGATCCTATCGCACTTGTCCTGACCGAACGCAGCCCTGTGGCGTACCGTTTCCTGGCAATCCGTCAGACCTCACGGTCATTGACGGGCGAATGTATTTCAACGCGACCGCGTTGCCTACGGTCGGTGGTAGCCTCGGCGCTGAGCCTTACGTTTACCCGTGAACGCGTCGCGCCAGTTGACCGCGACCCAGGCGCACTGCAGCCACGCACAGCATCAATAGCAGCGCAGCGCCGGAGACTAGTGCCGCCAAGCGTTCTAACCTGGTGCGCGTGTAGCGTAGGGTGATATGCCCGTGACCAATCACCAGCATAAAGTTCGGTGTGACTCGGTATAGCGGCAATGCTTGCCCATCGGCAGCGTAGGCTTTGAATTGGGGCGCGTACGTGAACTTGACCAGCACCGGTACTGGTGCATCGGCAGCGACATTCAGCGAGATGCTTTGTTCGCGCGCGCTGAATCGCGCTTCGGTGACGCGGGCGTGGGTCAAGGTCTCTGTTGCGAAACTAGTCAACGCCGATTGGTCTGGGGCAGATTCGATGACCAAACACTCGTGCTTGCTGAAAAACCAGAGCTCACTCTGGTGCAGGAATTCGGCGCTTGGCACGCTAACGATCGGGCGCGTCCAGACTTCTGCTACCTCCGCGTCGGTCGCGCGGTACAACGTAAACCCCGCTCCGACGTCTTTGAGCGGCACGAGCCCGGCATCACGGCGCAATGGCTCATTCGCCACGACGTAGCCAAATCCAAACAATCCGAGCAACCTCCGCAATTCCGGGCGAAGCGTTTCCACTCGATCCGGCGGATTCAGCTCGACGCCCCACGTTCTGACGGCACTTGGATCCTCGGGCAGCAGCAGTTCGAGATCGAGCAGGAATCTCGCGTTCGCTGCGGTTTCGATGAAAAGGCCTTTGCCCACGAGGTTACCGGTGCGCATCGGCACCAAATGCTGCAGTGCGTGATCGGAGACCTGGTGCAACGGAGAACTTACGACCATTACACGCGAGTTCAAACGCGGTAACTGCGGCACTTCTTGTGTAGCTGCTCCGCGCGTGTCGAGCTGCAACAGGCCAAAGACGAACCCCGTGGCTGCCACTAAGCCAGTCCCGAGCGCCAATCTGGCTCGGCTACGCGAAGACCACGCTGCCGTCCAGCCGTCGGCAAGCCATGCGAAAATCAGCGTCAAGAGCAGCCCATCGTAGAGCTTGAACCGATGAACATGTAGCCCCCAACCTTGTGGGAACCAATCGTTGAAGACAAACCCGCGCATGAGCAATAGCAGCCCGCAGAGTAGCGCGAATGGCCCGAGCACGTCGCGGTCCTTGCGGCGACTCACAAACCACGCGAGCAATACCCCAGTGCTCACCAACAGCAACAACAGGCTGTCCGGGTATTGATTGTAGCTTCGGTTGTCGGCTGAGCCGTAGCGTTGGTAGGCTAAGAGCGGCACGACGAAGAAGCTGCTCAGTAGTAACGCCCACGCGCCGTGAAGCAGCCAACGCAGGGGCTTGCCTTCGGCCAGCGCGGAGGCCAAGTGCGCCAGCAGCAGTGCGACGGCCACGATACCGCCCACCAAATGGGTGATGAGGTTCAAGCCAAGCAACAGGGTTGGCAAGAGCAAGGCACTCGGATTCTGGCGCAACCGCGCCAGGCTGGCGGCGTAGGCGACAAACAACGCCAAACCGAGGGCATTTGCCGCATTGCCGATTTCGAAGGTCGATAGGAAATTGCCACCAAGCTCGCGCGAATCCAGCGCCAGCCCGGCCGCGACAGCCAAGGTGGCGAGGAGTGCAGCCATTGGTGCAAGGGCGTGGGCGCGCGCGCACCAGTAGGTGACTAGGGGCGTCGTGGCCACAGCGATGACGATGAGGAGTTTCAGCGCGAGGTGCAGCCCAATGATGCGTCCGAGCGCTGCGCTCAAGTAGGCGAGTAGTGGAGGGTAAAGTAGATTCTGTGGGGCGCCGCAGTAGTAGAATGGGTTGTAGCCTGAGACCGCCGGGAAGAGAAACTCGTCAGTGAATGCGCTTGATGCCAGATGTCCAATCAAGTCGTGCTGAAGCAAATTGTTGGACAGCACGAACGGCAACCCCACCAGAGCGATGAAGGTAAGCTCGATGGCAGCCAGCATGACCCACGTCGAGTGGCGCATGATCCAGTCTGCTAGGCGAACCAGCTGTGGGGGCATACACCGGGCTCAGGGGCGTAGGGGGTTGGCCAGTATGGGGAGGCCTTGCACGGGAGCCTTTGGCGTCGTGCGGAGTCCGTACAGATGCAGTGAGCCCGAAACGAGCACTTCGTCGAACCAGGGATTATGCCCGAGCATCTCGACCAGAGTACGACGACCGGGATAGCTTGCGGTCCTGCCGACGAGCAGGTACTTCGCGTTGACTTGGGGCAAAAAGGTTTCTGGATCGCGGACGCGGCCCTCGAACATCAAGGTAATTACCGTATAGATACGCGGATCATAGCCATAGCCGTAAGCCGCATTCAGCCCCCAGAGGTAGCGATTTTTCCGATCGAAGAAAAATAGCATCGGAAAATCGTCCCATTGGGACACGACAACGTCGCCCTCTTGGGTATTCTGCTTGAGCCAGGTGGCGGCCTCAGCGTATTCATCGACCGCGAGCTCACGGCTGATGGACCCCGTGATGCGCAAGCCTTCCTTGATATTGAGCGCGGCCATCGGCAGGCAAAGAAAGAGCGATATTCCAGCCGCGACCCGAAACCCGAGGCGCGTATCGCCCAGCGCCTGAAGGCCGTTTGACACGGTCAGCGCCGACGCCAAAAGGGCAAAGGGGACGAAGTAGTCGATCAACCGCGCGGACAGCATTGCTCCGAGCATCAACAACACGGCGAGGCTTCGGATCAGCACCAGGCGCGCATCACTCTTGGCTCGCGCCACGGTCGCGAAAATTTCCGAACCAAACAAAAACAAGATTGAAAGCGCGCACGAGCCAAAGAAACGATTCGTGTTGATGGGCTCCCATTCGGCTCCAAGCGCCAGCTCTTTTGGCTTGAGCAAGATCTGCTGCACCAGCTCGAAGTGCAAAAACCGAAGATTATTCGGAAAAAATGGGCTGACTAGTAGCCCCGCCAGTATGCCGCCGACTATCGGAGACAGCAGCGCCGATTGGAACCGAGCCTCGCCCAGCATGGCCCGAATCCCCAAGTAGAGGAGCGCCATCACAAGCACGAGCGGGAACCCCTGGTACGTGAGTACGGTCAGCCAAGTCAGCACAAACAACGCGCCGCGGCGTTCTTCGAACAGCGCTACCATCACTCCGAGCAACAGCGAGAGGAAGAGCGCCGTTGTCTTGACGAAGGTGAGCCGAGCAATCAGGTACGGCGAAGCAATCAGCAATACCAGCGTCCAGAGCACTGGGAAGGCTACGCGCTGACGGCGCAGAAACCAGTGGAACGTGGTTGACAGTAGCGTGGCCGTAGCTGCCGCCACCAACTTGCCTGCCACCATGGGCCCAATGCCGAGCCACAGTAGCGGTAGCGTAATGAGATGAAGCAGCAACTGTGGATCGTGAAAGTGGTCGCGCAGAATCGATACACTCATCCAAGGAAATTGTCGGACTAGGCCCTGCTCGCGCATGACTTCGCTGATACCAAGGTGGTAATAAGCGTCGAACTCGGCGAGTGGCAAAAAGCTCCACTGCATCAGTAAGAAGTAGATGCCAGCGACGGCGGCCATCGTCGGGACGTACGTGGGCGGGCGATTGCGCCACCGACCGACGAGCAATGCCGAACCCTCCAGCAACCTCAGAACCTACCCCAAACCCCGGCACCGTTGGGCGCAACGTAGGGAATCACGAACGCGCTTCTGGGCCGCTCCTGTTTGGGTGCCAAAAGCAGCATCGTGACGCCTGCGGCCGCAGCAACACCGCCCGCAACAAAACCCACCACAGCCAATGTGCCGGACGAATTGGCTTTGGCGTCCAGATCATCGATCTGTGATTGGCTCGTCGTGGGGCATTTACCACCCGGGCCATTGCACAGCGCGTTGGCGTCACTGCGGGAGCCAGCAGAGCGGACCGCGAAAAGCGTACCGACTCCAAGGCCCACGACGCCGACACCAAGCCCAATGTAGCCACCCAACTTCAGGGGATGCGTGCCAGTGGATTGGGTCGGAGTGGTTGCCGGAGCTTGACCGGACTGCTCAACTGCCGGCGTGGCGTTCGTGGCCGGCTGAGGTGCAATGCTTGGTGCCCCAACTGCAGGCGTGGCCAATGCCTCGGTAGTCTTCAGCTTGAGAACGACCTTCTCGGTAGCGCCCTCGCGCAGATTCGCCCTGATTGGTCCGCTGCTAAGGCCGTCCACAGTCGCCTCGAATTGATGCTCACCGGGATCGATCGGATAAGGCACGCCCAGCAATGCCGACGGAATCGCAGCTCCGTCCGCAGTTACCTTGACCGAAGCACCAGCTCGGGCGCCCTCGACGACGATGGCGACCTGACTGAACCTTGGTCGCACTGCGTCGGCGCGCTGCTTGGCTTCGGCCTGTGCTAAAACGAACGCCTGTGGCGCATCTCGCCTCAATGGTTCACGCGCAATCCTCAGGTAGAGTTCATGCGCGATGACCAGGTGACCCAGCTTCTCTTCGGCTTGCGCTTGATAAAGCAAATGGGTTGGAGCATGCACGATTCTTTCGGCGCCCGCCATCAACGCAGCTGCGTCGGCGTAGCGCCCCTCTTGGAACGCCTTGACGCCCTGCTCTGCCGCGGCGCGCGCACCAGCGCGCTCCTCGTCGGTTTGGGCGACGGCAAGCTGCGCCAACGAAATTCCTAGTCCAACGCTCGCGATGCGTACGATGTGCTTCATGGATCTTTCGCTGCCTTGATCGAGTATTTTGCGCTTGCCCGCGGGAAGCCGAACTTTAATGCCGACGACAATTTTGCTTGGCCCAGGTTAGATGACTCGGGAAATCAACGCAATAGCGCTACACTCGCGGTTTCAGCACACCTAGAAAAGCGATTACTACCGACGACGGCCTACGGGTCGGTGGAGGCAATCGTTGCGGCAGTTGCTTCTACTGCGGTTCCGTCGACACCATCGAAAAGTTCGCTGAGTGTGACCGCTCGCCAACCGCGCGCGCTGATGCCTTGCAGAATTTCTGGTAGAGCGACAACACCGGCGGGTACCCCCGCGCTGCGTTCGAAAGCTTCGTGCAATGCCACGATGCCGCCGTCTTCGAGATGGTCGCGAACACGTTCTACGACCTTCGACGGTTCCACGCCGGGCAAACCATCAAGGCAGCGGACAGTCCAGCAAACGATCGCCAGCCCATGCCGCTTGGCAACCCGTCCAACACGTAACGTAACATGTCCGATCGGCGGTCGAAACCAGCGGAGTTTTTTGGGTGAATGCGGCGCGAGTACGGCCTTGGCTCGATTCAGATCAGTCTCGATGTACGTCTCGTGACGGAATGCGGTCAAGCGCGAATGGGAAAAGCCGTGCAGACCGAGTTCGTGCCCAGCTTCGACGATCGAGCGAATCAAGTGCGGGTGTTGCTCGGCCTTTCTCCCAATCACGAAAAAGGTGGCTTTCGCTCGATGTCGCTCCAGTTGTTCGAGCACATGCGGGGTCGTCTCTGGATCGGGCCCGTCATCAAAAGTGAGCGCGACGAGCCCACGACCAGGCTCTGCGCCTTCGACCACATCGGCGAACATGCCCCAGCGCGGGAACACGATCCCAAGGCACAGCAGAATCAAGTAGGACATCATCGCGACCGCAGGCACCGCGAGTGGAACTGGGCCAAGCCAAAAGGTCCGCACAGCGAGGGCGAGTGCGCCCAACGTGGCTGCCCAGAAGACGGCGCGCGCAGTTGGCATCTGGTCGGATATTGTGCGTCAAACCTTGGCCAGACAACCCATTTCCAGCGCATTGAGTGGAATTGCGCGCATGTGCTGGCAGGCTTCAACGGATCGGACTAGGGTCCGCCACCCAACTCACCAGGAGATGTGACAGTGACCGTGCAAAACATCGTCGTTGCAGGCAAAAGTGGTGCTGGCAAGCAGCCGAGAATCGACGTTCTAGTCGAAGCCTATCACTTGACCCAGCTGTCCACCGGCAATATTTTCCGCGAGTACCTGGGTCACTACGGCAAGATCCGCGAGAGCGTCAACGTCGACGGGCTTTGGTCCGAAGCTTCATTCGCGCCCGACGCTACCATTCTCGCCGCACTCACGCCGGCAGCGGTTAAAAATGGCGTTGCGCCCGAGGCTGCGCTGCTGGGTTTCAAGGCTGCGCAGTATGTGGACCGTGGATTGTTCGTTCCCGATAGCATCACCAACGATCTGCTTGCCGCTGCGTTTCGCAAAGTCGGTGGCAAGGGCTTGGTTCTCGACGGCTATCCGCGCACGCCCGAGCAGAGTGATTTCCTGCTCGCTCTGCTCAAGGAAACCGGTACCTCGGTTGACTTGGTGCTCATCGTCGATAACGAGGACGAGGCCATCGTCAAGCGCACCATCGGTCGTCGGATCTGCCCGAGCAAGACCTGTGGCAAGGTGTTTCACCTGGAGTTCAAGCCGCCAACCGCCGAAGGAAAGTGCACGGCCTGTGGCAGTTCCGTGGTGCACCGCTCAGACGACACCGAAGAGAAGATTCGCACTCGGCTCGCGGAGTTCCAAAACAAGGCTCTGCCCGCAACCAAGCGCTTGATCGCTTCTGGGATCAAGAACTGCACGGTGCCTGGCAACTTGCCTGTATTCACCGACGAAGCCGTGCGCGAGAGCGTATTGTCCGTCGTAAAGCCGCTGCTTGGCGAATAATTGGCTGATGAGGCTGTGGTGAGGCGCGTTTCGGCGCGCCGCCTTGCTTTGCCTAGCAGCCCTTGCCCCCCGGGCATTGCCCGCCGCTCAACCGCGTACAGGTCTCGCCGCGCTCGCAAGCAAAGGCGCGCGGCGCTTGACTTGGCGCATCAGACTCGGGCTGCGGCGTGGTGCTCCCGGTGCGAGTCGCTTCGGGTACCACTTCGCCTAACCTACTCGACTGACAGTAGGGGCAGGCTTCGGGTGCCATTGCGGCTGCGAACCGGCGGAGCTGAAGGCCACATTGTTGGCACTGAAACACGCGTTGCATGGCGGCGCTCGGGACTATGGTCCAAACGGCAATCGGCTGCCCGAGCTTTAGGCCGCTATTTTGCGGGAACGCCAGCGGCCACTGGCAATCGATGTCATATGCGCGGCTGTGCTGCCCGCGATTCAAGGCTCATTGCCCGAAGAAGTGTCGACCGAGCTTGACCTTGATCCAAGCGAGGTCCGGCGCGTTCTCGCGGGGATCCACCAGCGCGGTCGTGACGAGCTCGGCCTCAATTTGCCGCGCATCTCGAAGCGCACTCGCGAACGATTGTCGGCCGCTTATCGTGTCGGGCAGCTGACGATTGCCCACATGGCAGCCTCGAGTCTCGATCCTTTCGCCAAGTTCGTTTGCAGTTCCGGCGATGGGGAGCTGTTCGAGTGCGTGCGCATCCCCCTCGAACGCGCTGGTCGTTTCAGCGTGTGCGTATCTTCTCAGATTGGCTGTGCTCTTGGCTGCCAATTCTGTCATACTGGTGGGCTCGGTTTGGTTCGTAATCTAGCGGCATGGGAGATCGTTGAGCAGGTGCGAGTGGTGCGCCGTACGCTCGGGAGCGACGATCGTCTTGCTGGTGTCGTGTTCCAGGGCATGGGGGAACCCCTGGCGAACCTCGACGCAGTTATTCGAGCGATTCGCGTTCTGTCTGATCCTTGTGGTCAGTGCGTGGATCAGAAAGCCATCACCGTGTGCACCGCAGGGTTGCCTCAGGCATTGCGACGATTGACTGAAGCCCGGCTGCGCGTCAGGGTCGGCCTTTCGATCGGCAGTGCCCGTCCCGAGCTTCGGCGTGAGCTGATGCCGATCGAATTGCGCTTTTCGCTCGACGAATCGATTGAAGCGCTAATCGCCCATACCAAAGCCACGCGCCAGTCGCCCATGCTCGCCTACACCCTGATCGGTGGCATCAATACCCACACCGAGGACGCTGGGGCGTTGCGCGATTTGGCCATTCGGGTTGGGCGGGAATCCGGCCGGATGCCGCGCCTGTCTCTCATTCCTTACAATCCGCGGGGGCCGGAGGATCCGTTCAGGCGGGCCGACGAGGTCGAGGCTGAGCAATTCCGGCTCAGGCTGATCGATGCGGGTTTTCCCGTCGTTCGTCGCTACTCCGGTGGTGCGGACATCAGTGCGGCCTGTGGCCAACTTGCGGCACGGCTTGGAGCATAAATGAGCATCGCGCTTACAGTTACGGCCACACTGCAAGGCGGCTAGGAATTCTCGACCAGGGGGTGCAGGTCTACTCTCGCGATTTTGGCCGCGATCGAGTACTTCGGAGGTTACATGGTAGTCGCGCAAGCCAACGGGACCGGCGCAAGCGCTCTCGTCGTGGGGATGGGCGAGCTTGGGGGTGTTTTTGCTTTGGCTTTGCTGCGGCGTGGCATCGACGTGGTTCCGGTGTTGCGAGGTACGCCAACCGAAAGCATCATCGAACGTTGTCCAGCCCCAATGCTGTGCGTGGTGAGTGTCGGCGAAGAAGCGCTACCGAGCGTACTCGACGGTAGTCTGCGCCGCTTTGCCGATCGCTGGGTCCTGGTCCAAAACGAGTTACGGCCTTCGGAGTGGGAGCATCGTGGCTTGCCCATCCCGACTGTGGCTGTCGTTTGGTTCGAGAAGAAGCCTGGTCGTGACGTGCGCGCTTTGGTGTCGACGCCTGTCTTTGGGCCGCAGGCGGCAGTCATTGTCAACGCCTTGTCTGGGCTGGGCCTCCCAGCACACGTCGAATCCGATCTCGAACGCATCACTTTCGAATTGGCATTGAAGAATCTGTACATCTTGAGCATGAACTTCAGCGCGTTGGTCCACGACACCGATGTCGGCTCGCTGTGGCACGACCATCGAGCGTTCGTCGGCCAAGTCTGTGATGAAGTGCTCGAACTCGAAGGCGCGCAGATGCAACGCACGCTGCCTGCGCTGTCACTCAAGCTTGAACTTGAACGCATTATCACCGCTGATCCGCGCCACGGTGCCTCGGGGCGATCCGCGCGCAAGCGCCTGGCTCGGACCTTGGCAGCCGCGCGTAGCCTTGGAATCAGCACCCCGGTATTGGACGAAATCGCACGTCGCGGGGAGGAACGGTGAGCATGCGCGAACATGACGCCTGGCTTGTAGATCTGGACGGGACGCTTTACCAGCCGAAGGCGCTCAAACTCGTCATGGCGATGCAGCTTGCTGTGGCAGGCCCCCGCGTCATCCGCATCGTCTCGCGATTTCGCAAGGAGCACGAAGTTGTGCGACACGCGATGCTCGAGTGCAACCCGTCTCCGTTCGAGGAGCAAATTGCGCGCACTGCGCGTGCGCTCGGTATCGACCAAAACGAAGTTGTTGCCACGGTCACCCGGTACATGTTCGAGCGTCCGTTGCCTTGGTTGCGGCGTCTCAAGCGCAATGACCTATTGCGCGAGATCTCTGAATTTCGCGAGGATGGCGGACGCACTGCTTTGGTAAGTGACTACCCCGCTAAGGCGAAACTCGAGGCGCTCGGAATCAGCAACTTATTCGATCGAGTAGTAGCCAGCGGCGAACCCGAGCCACCCAAAAGGTTGAAGCCGGCACCCGACGGGTTTCTACTGGCGGCCAAAGCGCTGGGGGTCGAGCCCTCACGCTGCCTGGTTATTGGCGATCGCACTGATGCAGATGGCGCCGCGGCGCAGGCCGCGGGCATGGTGTTTCGCCTAGTGCGCTAACCGCTCAGCTTGCGCCACTCGACCTAGGGTGACTTGAGAATGTTTTTCAGTGCCGCCACGAGCTGGCTGCATTGCTCGTCGGTGCCAATCGAGATTCTGAGAAATTGCTCGATCCGCAGCTGGCGGAAGTGGCGCACAATGATACTGCGCTCGCGCAGGTCCTGGGCCAATTGTTGGGCATCGCAGCGCGGATGACGAGCGAACACGAAGTTTGCCTTCGAGGGTAGTACTTCGAAGCCAAGCTCCCCCAACTGCGTGGTCAATCGCTCGCGCGACGCGATGACCTTGGCGCGCGCCCACTCAAAGTACGCGCTATCCTCGAAGGCCGCGACTGCACCGGCAATCGCCAGCCGGTCGAGCGGGTAGGAATTGAAGCAGTTTTTCACACGGTCTAGCGCTTCAATCAGTGGCGCGTCACCGAGCGCAAAGCCAACGCGCAGACCGGCCAGCGAGCGACTCTTCGACAAGGTTTGGATCACGAGCAAATTGGGGTAGTGCTTGACCAAGCGAGCCGCGCTCTCACCGCCGAAGTCGACGTAGGCCTCATCCACCGCAATTACGATGTCACGTCTGCGTTCGATTAGTCGAACGATATCGTCGAGTGATAATGCGTGCGCCGTCGGCGCATTGGGGTTGGCGATGATGATCGCCCCAGCGTCACGCGCAAAGTAGTCATCGATTCGAATTCGAAACTGCTCGTCGAGCGCGATAAGGTCATACGAGATGTCGTAGAGGCCACAATAGACCGGGTAGAAACTGTAAGTGACGTCAGCAAAAAGCAGCGGTCGATCGTGTTTGAGCAGGCCGAGAAATGTGTGAGCCAGTACCTCGTCGGAGCCGTTACCCGCGAAGACATTCTGGGGCAAAAGGCCATACTCGCTGGCTATGGTCTGCTTGAGTTGAGATGCATTCGGATCTGGATACAGCCGCAACCGCTCAGACGTCTCCGCTCGAATTGCTTCGAGCACTTTGGGTGATGGGCCATAAGGGCACTCGTTGGTGTTCAACTTCACCAAGTCCGTGAGCTTCGGTTGCTCCCCCGGAACGTAAGGGGCCAGCTGGTGTACGACTTTGCTCCAATAGGGATTCATGGTGACCTGCAGCGTCTGCCCTCACGACCGCAGCGCGGAAGACCGACGACCATGCGGAATTGGGGTGCGCGAGGCTATCACGAGAAACTACGGTTGCCGCCAGTCAGTGGCGCGTTAACCGAGAGCCGCGTTTCCGAGCCTACGGCGATGGTATGAATGCCTCAAGTTGCCCAATGCGATCAGAAATTCGGGTACTCTTGGATCGATGTTTGCGGGCGGGGTGGCTGCGGAGAAAGGGCACCCAAGCTCGGAATGCTGCTGAATTCTAGTCCAACCATGCCCTGGGCGAACGCCCGGTAGCCCATATTTAGGCAGCGCAGCGCAGCAATCAATCCGGTCGCGCGAGCGCCCGCCCCTACCGCGGCTTCGAGTCGGCGCTACGCTTGCCCGGTCACGACGGGTTGTTTCCGCCGTGGCACCCGAGCGTGGACGGTATGTTTCCGCCCCCGCAGAAAGGAACATCAGCATGATTACGGTATCCCTCCCGGATGGGAGTCGGAGAGAACTCGTCGATGGCGCGTCATCTGCAGATCTTGCAGCGCAGATTGGACCGGGCCTGGCGAAAAGCGCGGTGGCAGCGAAGGTCAACGGCAACGTTTGCGACTTGTCCTTGCCGCTGATTGACGGTGCGACTGTCGCGATCTTGACTAAGAAGGATCCCGAGGCCCTCGAGGTACTGCGCCATTCGGCGGCACACATGATGGCGGACGCCATTTTGCGCGTGTTTCCGAAGGCGCAATTGACGATAGGTCCGGCGGTTGAAGACGGTTTCTACTACGACCTCTTCTTGCCCGAAGGCATGAAGATTACGCCGGAAGACTTCCCCAAGATCGAAGCCGAAATGGCGACGATTGCCAAGGCGGCGCTGCCGTTCGTCCGCTGCACGGTCAAAGATGATGCCGACGAGGTCTACGCTCGTTACCGCGCGATCGACGGCGGCCACAACAAATTCAAGCTTGAGCTCGTGGACGGCATTCGCGGTCGCGGCGAGCCGCTGAGCTTCTACAAGCACGGCGATTTCGTCGATCTGTGTCGCGGACCACACGTCCCGAATACGAGCCTCTTGCAGCACACCAAATTGACCAAGACCAGTGGAGCTTACTGGCGCGGCGACGCTAACCGCGAGCAGTTGGTGCGCGTCTATGGCACCTCGTTCTTCGGCAAGCAGGATCTTGAGGATTACCTCAAGCAGATCGAAGAGGCCAAACGCCGCGACCATCGCGTCCTTGGGGAGCAGCTCAACCTGTTCACCTTCCACGACGAGGCTCCGGGGTTCCCGTTCTTCTTCCCCAAGGGCACGACGCTGTTCAATACCCTCGTCGACCACATGCGGAGTCTGCTGCGTCGCCGCAACTACCAGGAGGTCAAGACGCCGCTTGTCCTATCGGAAGAGCTTTGGCACACCTCCGGGCACTACGACAACTACCTCGAGAACATGTTCTTCACGAAGCTCAAATTGCGCGACGAGAAGCAGAGCGAGAAGATCCACGACAACGTGGAAGAAGAACGCCCGATGGCGCTGAAGCCAATGAACTGCCCAGGGCACCTACTGGTCTATCGCAGTCGTCTGCATAGCCACAACGAGTTTCCGCTGCGCATTGCCGAGATGGGGCTAGTGCATCGGCGCGAACTCTCGGGCGTGCGGCATGGGCTTTTCCGCGTCCAGGCATTCACCCAGGATGACGCCCACCATTTCTGCACCACCGAGCAGATCGAAGGCGAGATCGAGATGCTGATCACGTTCTTCAAGGAACTGTACGCCACCTTCGAGCTCACGGACGTGCGGATCGAACTCTCGACGCGTCCAGCCAAGAGCATTGGTAGTGACGACATGTGGGAACGCGCTGAGACTGCGCTCAAATCCGCACTTGACGCTTCGGGCATTGGCTACCAAGTCAACCCCGGCGACGGGGCATTCTATGGGCCCAAGATCGACTTTCACATCCGCGACGTGCTCAAGCGTTCTTGGCAGTGCGGCACGATCCAGCTCGATTTCTCCATGCCGTCGCGGTTCGGTCTTGAGTACGTGGGCGCGGATGGCGCGCGGCATACGCCAGTCATGCTCCACCGCGCCTGCTACGGCAGCATTGAGCGCTTCCTCGGCATCATCATTGAGAACTACGCAGGTGCGTTCCCGCTGTGGCTTAGCCCGGTTCAAGTCACGGTGATTCCGGTCAGTGACAAGTTTAACGATTACGCCAAATCCGTCGCGGACAAATTGCTCGACGCGGGGTTGCGGGTTGAGATCAATCTCAGCCCGGATCGCGTAGGTTACAAGATCCGCGAGAGCAGCCTGCAGAAGGTGCCGTACGCGATTGTCGTCGGTGACAAGGAGCAAGCCGCAGCGCAAATCAACGTGCGTTCACGCGCTACCGGTGAGCTTGGTAGCATGAACATTGACGGGTTCCTCGATGGAATCACCGACGAGCGCAAGCCTGGGGGCAAACCCTCGCTCGGTGCAAATGCCAGTGCAGGTGCTGGGCGGGAAAGTAAGAAGGCGAACTAGTCGGGTTCGCGGATGAAAATTGGTGCAGGGCGGCCGGATCTCGCTCGAGGTTCGGCCGTTCGCGCATGCACGGGTGGCGGGGTAATTTGTGGCGGCGATGCGGAGTCAGTGCTGGTGCGGAGTGACTGCTCGCGGGAGGGGGGTAATTCCAGCGTAGGTGTCTGAGCATGCTAAGACATCTTTCCGATTTGAATCTGCCGCGGCAGAGCATTGGCCACCGAGCAGATGCAGCCGCTGGGCAGTCGAGCTGAGCGAGCCATGCAGCGGCTCCGTACCTGCCGACACGGGCGTGTGGGGCTGAAGTGCGACAGGTACTAATTGGATGGGTGTTCCTCCAGCCAGAATCGACTTGCTGTTGGGCGCGACCAAGATCTGGTCGATGCCACTCCGCCTAACCAATCCGAGCATACATTCTTGCTAGAACGCCTTCGTTGCCGCTGCGGTTGGGCTAGTGCAACCCGCAGCGGTCCAGGCCTTGGTCGCTTCCGTGTAGGGTGTACTGTCGATGTTTAGCTTGTTCGCACCGCAAAGGCCGTCATTGTTGGTGGAGCAACCAGTCCCAAGCGTGCAGTTGTTGACGAAGAGACACCGCAGCAACACGCGACAATTCGCATTGGTTCCGGCATTCGAGCCGCAGATCGCCGTGCCATCGGCATACCCTGTAGCCGTCAGCAACTGACCGGGGCAATTGTCAGCTGCGATGCACTTCTTCGAGACACTGTCGCAACTGAGGGACTTGCAGTCGAAATCAGTCGTGCAACTCGTACCTACGGCGCACTGAGCACAGCCGGTCCCTTGCTTCAGGCAACTGGCAGGGGCGTAAATGCACTTGCCTGTGCACTCGCT